>Ga0308019_10000028_pt1 | contig 96473 bp, 76 predicted proteins | sample Neamet284_FD_203135 | JGI IMG/M metagenome (GOLD analysis project Ga0308019, IMG submission 203135) | Marine microbial communities from water near the shore, Antarctic Ocean - #284 | ecosystem: Environmental > Aquatic > Marine > Unclassified | place: Southern Ocean | collected 2014-10-01
ACCCTGCGATGAATCATATGGGGTTCAAGTTGCTGCATTAGCTGGGTTGCCAATTTCAGTGGTCGAACGTGCTAGAGATTTACTAATATTTCTTGAAAGTCAGGCCCAGGGCGCTAAGGCCGGATCTACTAACTCGCCTGACTCTAGACCAGATGGGCAATCTAGTCTATATGGTTGGATGTTAGGTTCAGTGGATCAGAATGAATCAATCGACCAGGTAGTGGAATCAGTATCTTTAGACGTTAGAGATGAGGTGATAATAGATCCTGTTCTTCAAGAAATTGCAGAAAGACTTCGTTCACTTGATCCAGATAACCTCAGTCCTAGAGAATCTCAAGAAGTCCTATATGCGATGATTGATTCTCTTGGGAAATCAAAATATTCTGATTTATTGGAGGAGTAATATGTCCGGTATACCTCGTCGTTCTATTCTACAACTTGATGAATTAACAATTGATCAAATCGCCGCGGGTGAGGTGGTAGAGCGCCCTGCCCAAGTAGTCAAAGAATTGGTTGAGAATTCAATAGACTCAGGTAGTAATAAAATAAGAATTGAAATTGAAAAAGGCGGATTTACTAGGATTTCAGTTATTGATGATGGCCATGGTATACCTAAAGATGAATTGAAATTAGCTATAAAGAGGCATGCTACAAGTAAACTTTCAGGTTCTGAAGATCTTAATACTATCGTTACAAAAGGTTTTCGAGGTGAGGCATTAGCATCTATTGCTGCAGTTAGTACATTAGTATTATCTAGTAAAATTAAAGATTCAGATGGCCATTCAATCACTGTAGATAATGGGTTAGTTGGCAAAGTAGAACCTATTGGGATAGCACCAGGAACAAAGGTAGATGTTCTTAATTTATTCGTAAAAATTCCTGCCCGATTATCATTTCAAAGAAGGCCTTCAACTGAAAATGCTGCAATTGTAGATGTTGCAATTTCTTTGGCATTAAGTGAGCCAAAAGCTGGTATTTTAGTTGAAATTGATGGACGAGTAGTTCTCGACTGTCCTCCTTGCGAAGGCATGGAAGATCGATTATACGATCTTTTTGGGTCTACTTCTTCTAAATTAATTCCTCTAGAGTGTTCGAAAGAAGATCTTGACGCACCTGGTGATGAAAGTTGGGGTGGATGGATATCTCCACCAGGTATTTCTCGTTCACGTTCTGATGATATTCATGTTCTAGTGAATGGTCGCCCAGTAAGTGCAGGTCCATTCCTACAATCAATAAGGCGAGGTTACCATACTAGGTTGATGGTTGGAAGACATCCAATAGGCGTAATCTCTCTTAATTTACCTACGCAGGAAGTTGATGTGAATGTTCATCCTACAAAACGTGAAGTGAGATTACAACATTCTTGGAGAGTATTGGAAAGGTTAGAACGTTCAATAAAATATACTTTGAGTAGAGTTTCAACACAACCCGAATTTAAAGATTTAACAATATTGGAAGGAATAGGTGAAGAGCCGGATGATAATAAAACACCTGATATTTTCACTCCATCATGGGTTCAAGTTGAAAATAAAGAAAAAATACAAACTCATTTTAGCAGTATCCGTAATTCGAATGCTCCAGTTCAAAAATCTAATAATATTCCGAAGCCCAATGAATTAGAACAAAAAGTATTACCGGGTTTAGATCCTAATCCTGTATCTTCTTCATTATCTTCTGCGGAACGTTCATTGCATAGACTTTCTAAGTTAGGTGATTCAATCTCTCCAATTGATGAACCAGAGCCTAAAGCTGCTATTATTCCCGAATTACCAGAAATGGTAGCTCTTTGTCAATTTTCTGATTCATATATCTTGGCAGAGGGCGAGGGTGAACTATTCATTGTTGATCAACATGCATTGCACGAGAGGATACGGTATGAAAGATTGAGATCATCAATGGTTGATTGGTCACCTCAAGAATTAATTATTCCACTCCCTATATCATTAGGTGCTAGAGAGTTAGCAGCAGCACATTCAGAGTCGGTTAGACTTTCTGAACTAGGAATAAAATTTTCGGAGTCAAATAGCGAAATTTCGGTAACTTCAGTACCTGATGTACTTGTAGGTGATAGTAATATAATTGAATTTATACATGATATCTTAATTGATATTTCTTCTCGACCTGAATCAAGTGGTATAGATACAGTTGAGCAGTTGCGTGATAAAGTAGCTTTTATGCGGTCTTGTCGCGGTTCAGTAAAGGCTAATCAGAAATTGAATTTGGCAGAGATGCGACGTCTTCTTTTGGACATGAGGACCGTTCCAAATCCTTGGGCCTGTGTACATGGAAGACCAACAATTCTTCGATTAAGTCAAAACCATATGGACAAACATTTTGGTCGTCATGGTTGAAGTGATTTTAATGATTTTATCATTTCTATAAAGTCTGGATGTGTTACCCTTATTATATCTAGATTAATTACTTCGGCACCACAGTAAGTTGCTAAAATAACTGCAGTCATTGCTAATCTATGATCCATGTGTGTATCTACAGGGAATTCTGGCATCTTTGGCATTTCACCCCCTGATACTGACAAGCCGTCTTCTTTGGAAGCACAATTAAGTGAAAAAACATTCAATAATTCCTTTGTTCTAATGATTCGGTTTGATTCTTTTCCTTTGGTATGGGATGCTCCCAAAATTTCCCCTCCCTCAGATATAGCCATTAATGCAGCCAGTGGACTAATTATATCACTAGCATCTCTAAGATTTATTTTAGTGTTCTCTGTTTTCTCTAAACCTTCCAAAGTTCTAAAAAGTAATTCATCATTATCTTGAGTCTCTATTTCTACTTGTAAACCATCATGTAAGTTATCCAATAAAGTTGCCATTGGATAAAGGCTCATTTCACTAGGGATTTTAACAATTCTAGGGGTGATGACTTTCCAATTAGAAAGCCGTATTGAATTGTGTATTAAATTATTCTTAAACCCCCATTCATTTGCTAATTTGATTGTTAATTGTAAGTATCCTCTACTAACTTTTTCTCCCTTAATTGTTAAATTCATTGAACTTTTAAAATCAGAAGAAGATAATATCAATGCACTTATTGGCTGACTTGATTTTGATGAATCTATCTCAATATCTTTAGGTTTCAATGGCCCTTTGATAGTGCATGGAAATCCATTTGATGAAATTTGACACCCTAATTCTCGTAGACACGATGCTAATGTCAAATTACTTCTTTTACGTAAAGATTCATCTCCGTCTATTGTCACCTCGACATTAAAATTTGCAACCATAGCAGTCATAATTCTCGCTACAGTTCCTGAATTACCACAAAACAGAGTGCTCTTTGGAGCGACGAGTCCATCTTTATGTGGAGTAATTATCCATTTTTTGGGGAATTTTTGTATGTTGACAGCCATCATTTCTAGACAATTACTCATTGAGATTATATCTTCGCCTGGCGTACCTTGAAATCTTATTTCTGTTTTCTCTGTTGATTTTGATGCAAGTATTAATTGCCTAATCATATGACTTTTTGAGGGCGGTAATTTGTATTCGAAAACTCCTACTGGAGTCACCGGTTCAATCCATTCCACATCTCTGCATAGTTGGGTACTTGTTGAATACTCTTGTCAAGGGTCCACGTTTCTTATTGTTTCTCCAAAGTCAGATATTTGGTCCCAAGATCTTGCTCTAGTTTCTATTTGATTAATCTTCATTTCTTCTTTAATGCTACCACCTCTCAACTTAACTAAATTTTTTCTTTTCAATAATTTTGGACTTAATCCTGGAAGTATTACGCCAATTGCACGAGGTACTCTTCCTGGATATACTTCATTCACATGTGATGCTATATTAGTAGTACAATTATTAAATAAGCTATTATAAAACTCTGGTTTTTCATTTAATTTATTAGTTCTTTTTAGATATGATTCTAACATTCTACATTCGTTTCCTTCACCTAGTATGACTGCCTCAAAAAGATGTGTCTCTGACTTCCTACATCTGCTTCTTACACCAATGGCATCATTCTCTGTTGCCCATACATACATTATCTCAAATTCTCTTAATAGGCCCTTCATTGGACTAAATTTTTCACCAGGTTCTCTTCTTACTTCTATAGAACAAGAGATTCTTGATCCATCTTTAAATTCAAAGCTTAGAAGTGTATGAGCGATAGGCCTCCTAGTAGGATAGAAATACTCCAGTATCAGCCAAATTTTAGTGCAATCTGAAATTTTGAATGTTTTTTCAATCCAACGTTCATCATAATCTTTTGTAGTTCTCCAATCGAAATCTCTAATGTTTTTAAGTATAACTTCATCATTATTTATCTCAGCATATGCTGTATGTTTATTTTCATTTACCCATGATAAATCATTTGATGGTTTTAGATGTCTAATACGAATCCAAATGAAATAAATCACAATTAGAACTAAAATAATTAGAGTCAAACCCAGTATGGTAAGGGGACTCATGGCACTTCAGGTTATACCACAATGAAGAAACCTCCTACGGATTAATGGCGCGGCAGGGGAGATTCGAACTCCCGAGGTGAAACACCACTGGATTAGCAATCCAGCGCAATGGCCAGGCTATGCGACTGCCGCAGTGTCCGTCCGAGTTTTGATTATGCCTTAAGCAAAACGGTCTCAATCATTCTTCTTCTTGGTCTGAATCTTCTTCATTTCCATCGTCAATAAGTTCTGCTGGTAGACGTGCTACAAATATAATTTCATCCTTATATGATGTTTTATCAGTATTTCTTAATTCCATAATCCTTGTACCTTTAGCTACTTTCCCTAATGTTTCTTTAGTTTGGTTAGCTGCTAATCTAATCATCATACCAGATTTAGTGAGCATGAATAGTTGATCTGATAAATCAGGTATTTGTTTGACACTAATGATTTCATCTCCATCTTTAAGTGACATAGTTCGTATACCCTTTGTCCCTCTATTTGTTTTCCTATAACCATCTCTTTCAGTTACTGGTTCACCATTTTCATCAACAATTAATACATCATTCTCATCCACTTCATTAATCATCTCACCAGAACCGAGTCTAGTTCTTTTAGCCATTCCATATTTAGAGATGGTTAGCACACTATTTTCATAATTATCTGAAACAATCATCCCAATAACTCGGTCATTAGTCCCTAGATTCATTCCAGTGACTCCTTGACTAACTCTACCCTGAACTCTGACGGTATGTGTGGTATGTACTTCACCTGTATTTGGATCAATTCTTGTCTTAATTCCTGAAGGTATGAATCTACATGCATACCCTCCTGCTGAAACAAGAACTACATGGTCTGAGTCAATAGCAGATCTAACTGTAACTAAACTATCATTATCGCCTTGTGCAAATTTAATTGCATATTTTCCATTTTTGTTAATCTTAACATATTCTGATAAATTACTACGTTTTATCCTTCCATTAGATGTTGCAAAAATTAGATAGTTACCTTCAGGGTTTTCTAATAAATCCTTAGAAATAGGTAGTAGAGATACGATATTCTCATCCTCCCTAAGACTCTCTAGTAAGTTTCTGATATGTCCTCCTCTTGACAATCTACTACCTTGAGGTGTTTCCCATGCCTTTAGTCCGTAAACTCTTCCTTGATCGGTGAAAATTAGTAATCTATCTTTACTAAAGCAAGTTACAATTAGTTGGGGGGTGTCTTCTTTTTTTGTTGCAACTCCCTTTAGGCCTTTTCCACCTCTATTTTGTAAACGGAAATTTTCAACTGGTAAGTGCCTAATATAATTGTCTTCTGAGAGTGTAATTGCAATCGCTCTTTCTTCAATTAAATCTTCTCTATCCATGGACAAAGGCATAGGGTCAATGAATGAACGTCTTTCGTCACCATGTTTCTCAACCATATCTTCAAGTTCTTCTAAGAGTATTGTTAATCTACGCATTCTGGATGATATAATCTCTGTCAAATCTGTAATTTTTATTTGTAACTCATCAAATTCATTATTGACTTTATTAACATCTAATTTACTAAGTTGGTATAATCTCCTTTCTGCAATAGCTTTTGCCTGTGCTTCTGTAAAGTCAAAAGCATCAATACCTTTTATTATATTTTCATCACCTTTTAGCACTGATTCAAATTGCTCTCTACTTTCACTGGTCTTACCAACTGCTACAATCTCGTCAATTCTTTTCTGAGCCTTTACTAATCCTTGAAGTATATGAGCTCTTGATTCAGCTTTATCTAATTCAAATTGCGCTCTTCTTTCAATCACAGATTCTCTGTGGTCAACGTATGTATGTAACATGACAGGAAGTGTCAATAGGACTGGTCTTCCATCTAAAATCCCCATCATATTTGCTGAGTATGATTCTTGTAAACGACTTGATTTGAATAATTGATTTAATACTGCATGTGGGTCTGCATTATTTTTAACTTCGATTAATACTCTAATTCCTTCTTTAGAAGACTCATCACGTATGTCTCTAATTCCTATAACAGTTCCTTTACTAACTAAATCAGCAATATGGACAAGCATATCTGCTTTTTTAACCTGGTATGGGATTTCATGAACAATAATTCTCTTACCCTTTGAATCATCTAATACTTCACATTTAGACCTGACATGGAATCTTCCTTTTCCAGTCGTGTACATGTCATAGATACCATCAATTCCATGTATTGCAGCACCTGTAGGGAAATCTGGTCCCTTTATGTGTTCCATATATTCATCAATTGAAATATTAGGCATCTCTGTTTTTTCAACACCCTGTTCAATTATATGATTGACATGAAGATTTACTGCCCCCGCTACTTCTGTTAAATTATGGGGGGGGATTCTTGTTGCCATACCAACTGCTATTCCATCGCTTCCATTCAATAATAAATTTGGTAATCTAGAAGGGAGCACTGTTGGTTCACTTTCTGAATCATCAAAATTAGGTTGGAAATCAACTGTATTCTTTTCAATATCATTTAACATATGTTTTGCTATACGGTCAAGTCTACTCTCGGTATAACGCATTGCTGCAGGTGGGTCCCCATCTATTGAGCCAAAGTTTCCTTGTCCATCAATTAAAGGATACCTAAGAGAGAAATCTTGTGCCATCCTTACCATTGTATCATAGATTGATTGATCTCCATGAGGATGATATTTACCCATCACTTCTCCAACGGACCTAGCAGATTTACTAAATTTCTTTTCAGATGTATGTCCTCCTTCGTACATTCCGTATAGTACTCTTCTATGGACCGGTTTTAGACCATCTCTTGCATCTGGTAATGCACGTCCAATAATTACAGACATCGCATAATTGATGTAGGATGTTTTCATCTCATCGTTTAATGGATGATTAAGGATATTTCCATCGTTCATAGGTGTGTCCTCATTATCTTCTTTTTCATTATTTTCTTCTTCAGATGTCAAGATTTGTCACCTCCTTGGCATGTTTTTCAATAAATGCTCTACGATCGGGGACATCTTCTCCCATTAATATCTCAAACATTCTATCTGATTCTTCTGCATTTTGGACTGTTACTTTCAACATTGTTCTTGTCATTGGGTCCATGGTAGTATTCCAAAGTTGATCAGGATTCATTTCACCAAGACCTTTGTATCTCTGAACTCCTATTTTTGCATTTGGATTATCTCCACGTAGCTGTTCTACAATCTCATCTCTTTCTTCGTCTGAAAATGCATATTTGTTCACTCTCCCTTTTGACAATTGGTACAGTGGAGGTTGTGCGATGTATACGTGGCCTTCTGTAATCGCTGGCCTCATAAATCTCCACAAGAATGTCAACATTAGGGTGCGTATATGTGCTCCATCGATATCTGCATCAGTCATAATTATAATTTTTGAATATCTTAGTTTACTTGGATCGAAACTTCCTTCTTCTGGTACTCCATCCTCTGAGGGATTCCCTACGCCAGCCCCAAATGCTCTGATCATAGTCTGAATTTCATTATTTTGGAATACTTTAACTAGGTTTCTTCTCTGTCTTTCAACATTCAAAATTTTACCTCGAAGGGGCAATATCGCCTGTATTCTTCTATCTCTTCCTGTCTTTGCTGACCCGCCCGCAGAATCTCCTTCCACCAAGTATACTTCGCATTCAGATGGGTCTCTTGATTGGCAATCAGCTAGTTTTCCAGGCAGTCCTCCACCCTCTAAGATCCCTTTACGTCGTGTTAAGTCTCTTGCTTTTCTTGCGGCTTCTCTTGCTTTAGACGCTAAAAGTGCTTTATCAACAATTAATTTTCCTACTGCTGGATTTTCTTCAAAGAATTCTCCAAGTTTCTCATATACGACAGTCTCAACAATACTTGTGACTTCACTGCTCACCAACTTATCCTTAGTCTGAGATGAAAAAGATGGATCAGGGTGTTTTACACTAACTATTGCAGATAGTCCTTCACGGACATCATCACCTGAAAGAGAGTCTCCTTTGAGTAGATTTCTTTTCTTCGCATGGTTATTGACGGATTTTGTAAGGGCCCCTCTTAATCCAGTCATATGTGTCCCTCCATCTTTATTACGGATAATATTCGTATAGCAGTAAATAGTTTCACTGAATGCGTCAGACCATTGTAATGCTAAATCTATTGTCACTGGTCCTTTTTCGGTTTCTTTTTCTCCACTTATTTGAATGACTTCGTTATGCATTACTTGCCTATTTGAATTAATCTGGCTTACGAATTCAGCCAATCCTCCTTCATAGTGGTGCTTACTGACATTGATCTCATCCTCTCTTTTGTCAGTAATTATAATCTCTAAACCTGCATTAAGGAAAGATGTTTCTTTGAGTCTTGTATCGATTCGATCAAATTCAAAATCTGTTATTAATGTGAAAATACCTAGGTCCGGCTTGAATCTAATCGTCGTGCCAGTGTCATCGCATTCTCCAATTTCTTTTACCGGCATCATAGGGATGCCTGCTTCGTATCTTTGATGGTATATTTTGCCACCTCTATGGATAGTCATTTCTAACCATTCCGATACTGCATTAACTGCAGAAACACCAACTCCGTGTAATCCTCCTGATACTTTGTATGAACTATTGTCGAACTTTCCTCCTGCATGGAGTTTAGTCATGATGACTTCAGCAGCAGAAATTCCAAATTCTTCGTGTATCCCTACAGGAATCCCTCTTCCATAATCTCGAACCGATAGTGAACCATCTGGATGAAGATTCACTTCGATTATAGGTGTGTGTCCTGCTAAATGCTCGTCCACGGAATTGTCTACGACTTCCCATATGCAATGATGTAAAGCACTACCATCATGAGGATCTCCTAAATACATTCCAGGTCTTTTTCTCACTGCTTCAAGGCCTTCCAAAACTTGGATACTATCTGCACTATATTCTTCTGACATTTTTTTCATCGTCCTTTTCCTGAGGGTTCCCTAAAGGAACCCTCAAAATAACTGTATATATGGGGTGTCTGAAGGTTATTGAATGCTTTCGATATCTTTCTGCAAATAGGTCGAAAAAGGCCCAAAAAACGGCTTTGCTGTTTTTTTTCTCTGAGAAAACCCTCGGCACGATTAAACGGGCCTTATTTGTCCCACAATCAATGAGTTTGCCCTTGGTATGCGTTACTCTCACAGGTTGTACTGTCGATGAGATGCTGAAAGATGCTGCAAGAGCTACTGCTGTTGGAGCAGATATTGTTGAAGTTCGTCTTGATAAATTATGGACGATTGAACAAAAACCAGAACCAATTGAACCAACAAATAAGAATAGTGATGATAGACGTAAATCCGTATATGTGGCATCCGAGTATTTACCTCAACCTCTCGATTCGGTTGACCTTGATTCGTCATTAATTTCTTTTAGAACCGGTATAGAATTACCCGTTATTTTAACTTGTAGACCTGAAAGGCAAGGTGGCTATTACCCAGGTTCTGAAAAAGAGCGTATTGCAGTTCTGTCTAAGGCAATAAAAAGTGGAGTTAGTTGGATAGATCTTGAGGTTGATATAGAGCCTAAAGAAAGAAACAAACTTGTCAAATTGGCAAAGGATAATACAAAAATCATTGCTTCTAATCACTATGATAAATCTCCTAATTCTTCTGAGGATGTTATAGATGATATATCAATAAACTCGAATTTAGGTGATATAACGAAAATAGTATTCAATACCAATGGCAAGAAGGATGCTATGAAGTTATTCGACATTGCCTGGGATACTCGAGATTCAGAAAATAATATCTCCATAATGGGTATGGGTGCTGGTGGAGATTGGACTCGCATTCATGCACCTTTACTTAACCAAAAGATGGTATATACTACTATGGAAAATGGCTGGCACCTCTCTCAACAAGGACGGATAAATGCTAGTGATCTGAAAATTGCTTGGGAATTACTCGAATATAGTAATTAGAACCTATTTTATTGTTCGAGTATTGGTATCATTTCTTTTTCCTTAATCTCTGATTTTTCTAGACCATAGGAGTGGTACTTACTATTAATTATGAAGGGTACTATCAAGCATGACAATGGAAGAATTGCAACCAATATATAAGCAGTGAATTTTGGAATCATCAACCGATTTTCAACATCTACTAATAACTCAACATTTAGGTTTCCTATAGTTGCCTTTTGATCATTTGTATGATCATTATCCCAATTGTCGAAAACTAGATAATATTCTGTTTGTCTGTCATCAAACCATGATGTAGTAGTGGTGTCTACTGATACAGAAAAATAACCACTAGTTACTTTTTCATATGTATGGACATCTCTAAATGGCATCCAAGTTAATGAATCTCTATGTTCTACTGGTAAAGGGATATCGTCAATCCAATCCTCAAATCTCATTTCATAATTAACTTCATACATATTCCAATTCTGTTCTGTCATCAAATATACATCGCCCTTAGGGGCATTGTTTGAGATTATTTGCGTACCATTTAGAAATTCAATTTCATTATTAAATGAGTAACAAAATGTATATGATTTACCGGTAGTGAGAATCATGCTAATTGCCGAAGCCGAATCATTTCCAACATATATTTCAGTACTAAAATCTTGAATGACAGGAGCAATATTTTCTGTATCATCTAGGGTAAAGTCTGAATTCATTTCAGGCCAGAAATTATTTTCAACACCGTGTATATTAGTTCTTTTTGAAATATCCCAACTATTACTAGCAGGGACATCACATACATTTTCTGCGGAAACTACTGGTGTTATGGTTATAGCCAATGTCATTAATATCATTGGAGCTAGAAAGCAGAAATTTAGAAAAATAGCTTTAAACTTATTTCCGACAGGCACGTCAATCATTTCCTTCTGGTCCTAATAGGCCGGATGTATCCTGATTCTTTGCTTCTTCGTTCTTCAACAGTGAGATATTTTGGTTGTGGTGGAGGATTATGTTGATCCATGCCTGGTAATCCACCCTCTTTTACGACCTCTTGGACATCATATGTTTCCATTCTTTCTCCAGCGTCTAATTCTTCCTCATCTTTCTGCCTCATAATGAGCCATCCAAGAATTAACACTATCGCAACTAATGCTAAAAGACCCGCACTTCCTGCATCTGGAATGAAATCTTTCAATGTCAAGTCAGATATGGATAATGGTCCATCATTATCTTCGATGCCTAGAACGGTTATTTCGAATTGCTTGCTAGTACAGACATCTACTCCATCACAGACGCGTAAAAGAATGATTAACGGCTGATATTCGGGTAATTCCCATACTTGTTCACCCCATACAAAGTCATTCATTGTATTACCATCATTATCTAATCCATCATTCGCTATGTTTAGATCCCATTGAATTATTGCTGGACTTGATAAATATCTATCTTCATCGTTTTGATAATTCCCATCTCCATCTGAATCTTCGTTTATATCTGTGTCCATCCAGGCTTCTATTCCATCAATTATATCTTTATCAATTACAGTAGCTTCTAAATTAACAATATCTCCTACAATTACATATTCCATGCCAGTAGGATCGTTAGTTGTAATTTCAGGAGATCTTGACACATAAACTAACATACTTGTAGAATTAGTTTCTCCAGCTTCAAAACCATCTACAACTGTTAACTTTACAACATATATTCCAGAAAGTTGGTATTGGTGCCATACTTCTACTCCTTCTGCCTGTGGTGAAGAATCACCAAAGTCCCAAATCCACCTTGTAATTCCATTCCATTCAGGATCATCTATATTATTAGAGTTCATATTTTCGAATATAGGGTCTGAATCATAACTACTGGAACCATCAAACAGTAATGGCATATTTGGAGCTATAAATGCCCCTCCATTCTCTGTAAATGGTACCTGCCACGTAATTGTTGTAACGCTGTCCTCATTAGATGGAATATAGTTCAGGGAAGTTCCATTCAAACTAGGTTGTCTAAATTCTAATTTAGGGATAGGTAGAGGGTTTTCGATTCTAATCGTATATGATTTCTCTGCAGAAGATTGGCCCTTCTCATCTATTACGATCAAACTAATACGATATAATCCTGGTTTAGTGAATGTATGATAAACTGATGTGACGTTGTATACGGATTCTTGAAAATCTGAAATATTCCAAATTATCTGCATAGATGAACTATTTCCATCAGGATCAAATGATAAACTTTCGAATATATATTCAGTATCGATATTGCCATCACTAGGTCTAGCAAAAATTGCAACAGGTCTTTGATTAATTACAAGAACTTGTAAGATTGCAATGGACGTGTTTCCATCATCATCAGTAACTTCTAATGTTACATTTTTCAGCCCAGGTTCTTTCCAACCGATTATGGGATTTTGCTCCAATGATTCAGTTACGGAGTAATCTGATGTAAGCGTCATACCTGAACCATCAGTATTCACTCCTTCCTCAAATGTCCAGTGGTATTCAACAATGAAACCATCTTGGTCTTCAAATACCAAAGGCATTTCAAGAGGTGTTAAAGTGAATGTTTGTAAGTTTTGTTCGAAAATCTGTTCAGGAATTCGATTGAGCACTCTGATATAGATTGAATAATCTATGAATTGATTCCCATCATCAATAGTCAAAGTTAGAGTATAGATTATACCATCTGAACTTCCATCTACCCATGAATGTCCTAATTCGGCTAGTCCTTTACCTTGCTCAATTTGTCCATCACCCCAATCCCATGTAAATGTCATCTCATTTATTGGTACGTTATCTTGGCTTGATAATGCTGAAAACTGTACTCTTTGGTTGGTCAATAATGTTAGTTCTGAATCTTGTATCACTCCATCTACGGTGATTACTGGAATCGGGACTGAGGTGTCATTAACAACTATTGTCCAAGATTGTGGTTCTGAGAAATAACCCCCCTTGTCTTTCACAGTGAGTATAACTGTATATACTCCTGAATTTAGATATGAATGAATAGGATTTTTCAACCCTGAATCGGTATTATCTCCTAAGTCCCAGAAGTAAGCGATGGGAGTTTCATTATGACTGAAAGTCCCATTTATTTGTCCAAAGCCCCATGTGTCATAACCTGACCCATACATTGCAATTGGCAGCCATGTCTGAGTTATGTTTGTGGCCATGGACCCAGATGCTACGGGTTCCATATTTGCAACATTTACCGGTAGAGAAAATGCTTGGTCTACAATTATTCCAGTGACATCTGTAATTTTCACGCTATACGTCCAATCACCTCCTTCTGGGGGTGTGAACCAGATACTTTTTTCTGAAGCAACACTATTACCTGCTGTGATATCAAAAGTTAAAGTATCTACTACTGTATTATTTAGGTATGCATTAACCTCTACCTCTAATATTTCAAAAAAAGCATTTGAAGTTACTTCTAAGTCAATTCGACTACTATCATCTAAGTTATCTCCATCTCTATCAAAATTTTCTATTGCAGATATTTCTACTTCAGCAGGGTCTGTAATTAATCCCGCTTGAACAGTAATTGCAGCTTCTGGGTACGAACCTGTCGTAATTCCGCAACTAGCAAAATTGTAGTCGCAGTCATCTACTAGTGATTCGTACCAGGTAATTAACCATACTTCATCAGTTTCATTTCCAAATCCATAGACTAAGCCTGTTCCTGCACCACTTGCGGGATCAATCCTTAATTCATTCATTGACCATGTTCCAGTCGATGATTCTTTAGACATAATAATTCCTTCAAAACCAAACTGTGTAGGAGATATCATCATATTTAGAGGTGCACCTGATCCTTGCGCAAATTTATATGATCTCATACCCCAACCTTCTACTGAGTCGCTATTACTAATCCAATCATCAACCCATTGATCATTATAACCACTTTTCTGCGCTTTACAGATAAATGCTGCAGTGCAAGCTTCTGATAAGTCTAGATTAGAGAAACCAAATGCTCCTTGCGGGCTATCTAATGTGACTGCTGCACTGAAATTAGCATAAATTTCACTCATAGTTGTACCAATTGAAACCGAACCCGGTTGTGGGTTAGCTGCTAAATTTTCAATACCAGCACCTCCTGTTGCTGTATCTGCCACTAGGCTTGAAATTGCATTTCCTCCACCTAGCTTATCTGCTAAATACATCAGAAACATGAAACCTGCTCCGTAGTCTGCAATCCTCTGATTCCACCATCTAAGACTCATGTTCGAATTTTGTGCCCACTCATTCGCATGACCAGAAAGTGTATCTGTTACTCCAAAGCAGAGGTAAGCTGCCATATCTGCTGCTCCTTCATCAATCCATAGATTCTCATAAGGGTCTCTGGCATTATGGAGAAGGTGTTGTAGTTCGTGAGCCAGTATTGTATTTCTCCAATTCATATCATCTACATCAACAAATATTGATTCTCTTTGAGATGAAATCCCGGGTGCAAAGTAACCTCCTATGCCCCCACCTCCATCTATTCCTAGAATCACTATTTCTAGTTGGCAGTTATTGTCTACATCAGGCATCGAACCAAAATAACTAGTATCAGTTGGATAAATGGTTGATTCAAAAGTTGATGCAATATCGTTTAGAGTCGTTGCTGATAGAATTTTCCCATTTTCTAAAAATATTGCAGCATTAGATGAAATTTTTTGAACGGTAGCATCAATGTTGCCATTAGATGTTGGAACCGTGTCAGTATCTCCTTGACTCCATTCATTTGTACAATTACGGGTTGACGATTTTGAATTTGTGTATGATTGAGAGAATGGGAGTACTAGATTTGGATAACCTTCCTCTATCCATTGCTTTTTCAGATGACTTGTTGCAGAATATACTGGCTCTGTGTCATTAGTAAATAGGTACTTCTTCCCTTCTGTTGAGGGGTCGAAACCTTCAAGATTCCCTGCTGATAAATTGGTCGTGCTGTTATCTTCTGAAGAATTTGCTAATGCAATTGGAGAAATACTAGCCAACAACATTACTGTAACGAGAAACAAGGGGGTAGTAGTGCTGTTTCGTTGATTAAGTATCGACAATCGCATCACATCCTGTTTATTACAAGTTAATGCCCGTTTGAGACCTATTTTAATATCGATGGAGCATCGTTCGTACATGATTGAGCACGGGGGATGTCGCAAATCCGTCTTCGCCCTCTTTTTCATCATTGTTTTTTCATCATTTTCAGGTATAGTTTCCTCTAATTCACATAATTCTTCCGAGTACTATGAGGTCGAGGTTATCTTTCCCGAAATCATTGAAATAATACCTCATGATTCTTCAGCATTCACCCAAGGATTGTTGATTTATAACGGGCGTTTATACGAAAGTACTGGATTATATGGTGAGTCTAGTTTACGTATTGTCAACTTATCTAATGGTCAGGTAGAAAAATTGATCACACTGCCTGAGAACTATTTTGCAGAGGGATTAGCGATGGTTAATCAGTCATTAATTCAATTGACTTGGAATGAAAATATTGGATTCATATATAATTCATCGTCTTTAGAAACAATAGGTAATTTCACTTATGATGGTGAAGGTTGGGGTGTTTGTAATACTGAAACTAATAACTTGTGGTTTTCAGATGGCTCTTATGAATTATTCGAATTTATTCCTGATAATTTATCTTTATCTGAATCTTCATTGATTATTAGATATAATGGTTCTACCATTAATCGATTAAATGAGTTAGAGTGTCCTTCGGACTCAGATCTTATTTATGCGAATATCTGGCTTGAAGATAAAATAATTGGTATTAGTCAATTTACTGGACAAGTTTGTGTTGAATATGATATTTCAGAAATACGTTACCAGTATGAAACTAATACCTCTCGAGAATTAAATGGTATTGCATATGACTCTGAAAGTTCTCTTTTCTGGATTACTGGTAAGAATTGGTCGAATTATTATGTAGTAGATCTACAAGAATATACTCATGACTGTGTATCCATGGAATATATAGATGATTGTTGTTTGAAGGAAGGGCTATCCCCTTTACAAATTTCAGGTCTGGTAATTATCGGACTTTTCGTGATGCCTTTTTCATGGCCACTATTCGTAATGATATTTTATATGTTATTTAGGCGACAAACTCATCCGTCCCCCCCTTCTGCCACAACAGAGAATGAGCACGAGGAATGACATATGACAGATGAAAATAATACTAGTTCAGGTTTTGAATTATGGTTATATGACTTGTCAATTGATCCAGCTACTCGTGTTGCCGGTGCGATACTAATTATTTCAGGTAGTGCATTAGGTGCAATGCTAGGTGTATTATTAATGGCAGCCGATCCTGCAGATATCATGGGCCAAATCGATGATAATCAATCATCAGATGATGTTAATGGTTTGATAATATCATCTCTCGATGATAATACTGGTGGTGACCCTATAGAGGGCGTTTTAGTAGAGTTACTTAACGAAGATAGGACTCTAATTAGTAGTGATATTAGTGACTCAGGTGGTCGATTTTCTATCATTGATGTACCCCGGCAATCTTCAATTCTTTATGTTCAACATCCCGATAATAAAACTGTGGAAATTTTACTAATCCCGGGCGACCATTCTCAAATAACTGTTACTCTAACCCCTGGTGATGGATTAATTGGTCCTTTAGATATGAGAGGGACTAGTTACCTTGCAGAATCTGTATTTGTAGGATTTTTTGTAGCAGTAATCACCCTTATTGCAGGTTTATTTGGGATTGTTGGTGGTTTAGAAGTTTATAATGGAGATAAATATAGTAGGTCATGGTGGTTAACTTTCTTTGGTTTATTTAGTAGAGGTATGATTTACATAGGGCCTTTACTAATCCTTCTTGGATTGGGTCTAATGTATTTGACTAGGGATCAATTTACAGATTACTATCCCTCAGAGGATTAATGATTTACATGTACCTAATAACAGTCGAAGGCGGAGATGGTAGTGGCAAAGGTCTTGCGACAAAAGTAATTGCTCAGATTCTCGAAAAAGAATTTACTTTTTCTTCCGTTGAAGTAACAGGTGAGCCTAGGAGAGATCATCCTCTTGGAAGGCTCGCAATTAACTCTGTAAGAACAAAAACTATGACTCCTAAAGGTGAGGCTGGACTCTTTGCTGCAGATCGACTCGACCATTCTCATGGATGGATATTACCTCGTTTAGAGGAAGGGAAAGTAGTTGTTAGTGAGAGAAATATCCACTCCTCTCTAGTATATCAAGGAATAGTAGGTGGTTTAGGAATTGATAAGGTGTCACACATGAACTCTGCAGCTCTTGTTCCAGATCTATGTGTATGGGTTGACTGTGACCCTGAATTAGCTCTAAACCGAATACGGACCGGTACTTTAAGAATTCATTCAGAAAAAGAAGAATACTTTGAAACAAGTTCATTACAAAAAGAGATTAGATCTGGTTACCACAGTCTTCTTTCCGGGGAATTAGAAATGCCAACTCCTTTTGATATGGGGGCAATTATAGGACCTATTTTAAATGAAGGAAGCGAAGAAGAGTTCAAGAATGAATTAAGGTTAAGAATCAGGAGATTCATACATTCTCATCCTAATCCAATCAATGTTCAAACAGAGGTTGTTGAACAAAATCTTATCCGAAAACTTCTGATTAAGAGCAAGGGTCAAACCACTCTGGTTGGCCTTGGAGTCGAACCAAATAATAATCGTGATGAATGGCTTAGTGGCCAGAAACCTTGGGAAATACTCAAAAATGCTCAATTGAACCATGAATTATCATTATCTGAATCTCAGGATAGTATTATCGCTTATATCCCCAAAAGTGTTCTTGCTCATTCAATTACTTCAATTGTTGGTACTCTGTCTATTATGTCTAATGCTGATGTTGGTGAATTACGATCTGCCCAAGGCCCTGTGAGGGCGGTTTCTGAAAGCCACTCTCATAAGATAATTAGATACCTGAATGATGACTTAGATTGGCTACATCAACATAGGTCATTGATCGGTCGTGATACTGCTAGAAATCAAATGAAAGAAAAATTTCTTCCATTTGGTTATCTTATACTTGCGGTTTGGCCCTTAAGGTCTACTATTCAAAAATGGATTAAAGAAAATCCTAAGACTCATCTTAGGTATTGTTTAGGGCAAATAATTCGTTCAGGTGAAAAAACCGTAGCAATTGATAATTGCTTACAGAGAATTAAGATATTAGGTCCTGGAATATCTAAAACAGATTTACCTGAAGATGCATCTAGTCTAGTTGATTGGTGGCAAGGAAATAATTAATCTTTAATCATTAGTTTGGCATTAGCAGGAAGTTTCACTTCCCCTGCGTCTTGGAAATTATTTGGTTTAGAACTGATCGCAGCACAAAACCACCATGAAAGAATAAAACCTGCCATCATGCCTGTGATTAATCTGATTAGATTTGTTGATTCATATGATGTTAAAAGTTGCGTAAAACCATCTATCCCGATTGGAATAACACCTAAAGCAAGTAAGGTAATCATGGCTGACATTCTCCTATCATTTTCATATAAAAACTCAATTTTCCGATCACTAAATACTGACAAAAAAGAATCTCTTAATGTCCATCTGTTTAACCCTCTTTTCCTCCATAATAATGCACCAATTGCTAATCCCATAAATAATCCTACATCTCTTGCACAAACTGCTAATTGGTTACCATTGATTTCCCATGAACGTTCATGTTTTTGATGGCAATTCAAATCACCGAATGAATACACAAACGCTGCTAATGGGTTTAATTCAGTCCAACTAAATAGGCCAATGTCTTCTTGATTATGCCCTAATTCAGAATCTTCTCCATGATTATTATTACCCCATGACCCCCAATCGTCTTCTGTAGCGTAATCAATCCTATTCGCTCTTCCTGATAACTCTGGAACTGAGTTTGTTGCCATAATTAAAGGAGTGATGAAAAGAAATAGAATATATCCTCCTGTTAAAGAAGCGATAATAAGTCCTATCTTTTTTTCACTTAATCGTTCATTTCTACCATTTGCTAGCATTTGTATCCTCATCCTGGTTGATGTTGCTGTTAATATCTTTTTATGATGTAATATTTTCTCAAATTATGGGTAGTTAGGGATTCCCTCACAACATGCTTCAACAACCCTTCTACAAGTGGGGCATTCCATGTGTTGCCTTACCGGTATTGCAGGTCCTCTGAATCCACATCCGCAAAAAATTTGCTCACAGTGGTCATAATCCATGGTGTTGGTAGAACACAGAGGTACTAATTTGTTTCTTATGTAGTCAATGACTTCAGTTCATCTTGTAGGTTGCCAGCTAGCCACTGATGCAAGGTCTCACTACCCATTTCTGTGAGTGTTGAATTTAGGAATGCAGCAATTAATGCATCTTTTGCCTCATCGGGACTGTAACCTCTTGCTTCTAGATAGAATAACTGTTCATCATCTACTGGTCCATTAGCTGTCCCATGACCACATCCTACTACGTCATGTTCACTAACTTCCAACTCAGGTATACTATCAGCTTCAGCTTTCTCTGAAAGTAATAAGTTATGGAATAATTGTCCAGCATCCGCTCCCTTTGCTCCATCTGCAACTCTTAACATTCCGGTTCCTATTGTTCTGCTATTACCTCCACAAGCTGAATGCCAATCTAACCTGCTAAATGTATTAGGGGCTTCATGATATATCTCTATATGATGGTCAATATGCATTTTATCTGCTGATAATATCGAACCTAATACTCTTAAATTACCACCATTTTTGTCCATCATATATCTTAAGTCAGCTTTAGTTCTTTGAGAACCAGAACTAATACTTCCTGCTTTAACTTGTGCATCTCTGCCAATATTTATCGCATCTACTCTCACAAATGTTCCAGAATTCATTTGTCCGACTAATACATCATTAATTATCGATCCTTCACCAACCTCGCCATTACGCAATAGGCCAAACCATGGTGCATCACCCATTATTTGAGTCACTAATTCAAATTCACAATGTCTTCCAATTTCTATAGTCAAATTCATTGCAGCGTTCGAATCTCCTGAATTTATTTTAAGTATTGCAGGTTGATTGAGGATGGTATTATTTTTTACTTTCAGTGTGAATTTAGAATTGCTTGAAACAGCATCTATGAAGTTCATTGATACAGGGTCGCTGTATGTATTTTTTCTTGTATCTCTATCTTCCATAACTATTGAGAAATTTTCAGATATATCACTACCATCAAGTAAACATAAACTTACTTCGGGCACCGAAAAATCCTCTGGTATTTCTTTAATATTGCCAGTTGGATGAACCTTTTTCCATGGCGAATATCTCCATAGATGGTTTGAATTTTTTGGCTCATCGAGAGAGAGGTATATTTGGCCAGGGTCCATTAAAAAAAACTCCTTTTTAACCAATACTTCCTTCCATTTCCAACGCCATTAATTTATTTAATTCAACAGCATATTCCATAGGAAGTTCTCTTGTAAATGGTTCAAAGAATCCATTAACAATTAATGCTAAAGATTCCTCTTCTGTGTGGCCTCGACTCATAAGGTAGAATAATTGATTATCGCTTACTTTTGAAACACTTGCTTCGTGTTCGCACCGAGCAGTTGGATTTGCGACTTCCATTGTAGGATATGTGTCACTTCTACTCTTCTCATCTAAAATGAGTGCATCACAAACAACATTTAATTTACAATTTTCAGCTTTAGGTGATACCGTAACTAAACCTCTGTAAGATCCTCTACCTCCATCTTTACTTATTGATTTAGATAATATTTTGCTTGTAGTATTACTCGCAAGATGATGTATTTTTGCTCCAGCATCCTGATGCTGACCAGCTCCTGAATATGCGACTGAAATAACTTCTGCATGTGCTCCTTCTCCTTTTAAGATGACAGATGGGTATTTCATTGTTAATTTACTACCGATGTTCCCATCAACCCATTCTATTTTTGAATTCTCATGAGCAATACCTCTTTTGGTTACAAGGTTATACACATTAGCACTCCAGTTTTGTACAGTACTGTATCTAATATGCGCACCTGGTAGTGCTATAAGTTCAACAACTGCTGAGTGTAAAGAGTCGCTAGAAAAGGTAGGAGCCGTGCACCCTTCTACGTAGTGTATGCTACTTCCTTCATCAGCAATTATTAAAGTTCTTTCAAATTGGCCCATGTTGTTTGCATTTATTCTGAAATATGCTTGGACAGGTAACTCGACATGAATTCCTTTTGGTACATAGATAAATGAACCGCCAGACCAAACTGCAGTATTTAGAGCACTAAATTTATTATCAGAAAATGGAACAACACTACCAAACCATTTCTTTACAAGGTCTTCATGTTCTCTCAAACCAGTATCCATGTCTAGGAATATTACTCCTTGTTTTTGTAAATCTTCTCTAATAGAATGATATACTGCTTCGGAGTCATATTGAGCGGTGACTCCACTGAGCCATTTTTGTTCAGCATCTGGTATGCCTAACTTATCAAAGGTATTACGAATATCTTCTGGGACATCATCCCAATCATTTTCAGTAGCTTCTGATGATCGAAGATAATAACAAATTTTATCAAAATCTATATCATTAAGCATTGACATATTCCCCCATGTAGGCATAGGCCTTTCATCAAAATGTTTGAATGCTTTAACTCTCATTTCAGTCATCCATTCAGGTTCATTTTTTAATTCTGATATGTCTCTTACTACTTGTTCTGAGAGTCCAGCATCAAAGCGAATAGTAGGGTTTTCAGGGTCATGCCAGCCAGCTTTATAATCGCCAACTACATCTCGTGCTTCACTTGTTGCCATTCATTTCCTCTCCTTTATTCATTTTTCCCAGTCTCTAGCCAGTCATAACCTTTTTCTTCAAGTTCCAGGGCTAATTCTGGTCCGCCAGTCTTGACAATCTTCCCTGCAATTAGGACATGAATTTTGTCAGGTTGAACATGTTCTAGTATTCTCGAATAATGGGTGATAATTAGTGCACCTGAACCTGTACCTCTAATTGCAGCATTAATTCCTTTAGCAACAGTCCTTATACCATCTATATCTAAACCCGAATCTGTTTCATCAAGAATTGCTAATTTAGGTTTTATCAACATTAATTGTAATATTTCAAATCTTTTCTTTTCCCCGCCACTGAATCCATCATTTACATATCTTCCAAGGAAAGATGAGGGTATGTCTAATTCTTTCATACTCTCTTTAAGTTTTTTTCTAAATTCAGAACCCTTAGCGGCATCATCTCCTAGAATTGCTGCCACTGACTTACGCAGAAAATTTCCAACTTGTAAACCGGGTACGGATTGTGGGTATTGGAATGAAAGGAAAACGCCTTTTCTTGCTCTTTCCCAAACATCCATTTCTAGTAAATTTTCGCCATTAAGTTCAACAATCCCACTTTCGACATCATAATCTGGATGGCCCATTATTATGTTAGCCGTAGTAGTTTTACCACTTCCATTTCTACCCATTATTGCATGTATTTCCCCAGGTTTAATGCTTAAATTAATACCTTTAAGAATAGGAGTGTCATCAATCCCAGCATATAGATCTTGGATATTTAGTAAGTTCGACTCATTAGACATGCTATTCCCTGACCTTTCGTGCATGTTCTCCCTTTTCAACCGATGTATATTTCTATGTTCAAATTATTTAGTTGATAAACTCGAATTGGTCATCCTAAAGTGGAAAAACCTCTTCGGCTAACATGATGAGTGACTCTCCGGAGAATAAGTTACCTGTCTCAAAAACTCTTTCAGAATCATATAGTGAACAAATTGAAGAGATGATGAAAGCAGAGTCAGTTAGACGAATTGAAGAAAATCATGACCCTAATGAATTAGAGCGTCTAAGTAAACTATCTCTGATTAAATTATTTGAATCGAATGATTCTGAATTGATTCCTGCCTTAATGTCTAGGTTAGGAGCAGTAAGAGCGGCTCTCGATGGTCATGGTGGCGGATTAATTATTAGTTCCGCAGAAATCGAAAATAATCATGCTGGTCATAAAGTACTATCTCTAGTAATTGATTTAGATGGAGCTTGCGTATCCTGTGGTGCAGCACCTGGAACTCTAAAAGGAATTCAAGATGACTTACTTATGGATGACGAAATAATTTCAATTCGTTTTTCAGTTTCAATGTTAGAATGGTTCGACGAAATTCAAAAAGAGTTTGTAGTTAAATTTGGAGGAGTAGTTTTTGTTTAGAGTAGACTTTCTTTAAGTTCATTTATTGCTTTATATGAAAACCCCAATACAGTTAATTCATCTCCTTGAATTACCTCGGTATATTCACTAGCATCTCCTGCTAAGTCATATCCTCCTGCTTTCCCTTCCCAAGAGTTATTTTCAATTAATGAAATTATATTTTCCTCGTTTAGTTGTTTAAATTCAACAACAGAGTAATCGGTCCATATCTTATATGTCCATTCTCCGTGTAATGGTTGATATCTGTTTTTATTTTTTATTATTATCGCCGTCGAAGACCAAACTCGGTGCCTTTTCCCAGATAATTTTAGTAACATATTAGTTGCTTGTATTTTATTCTTAGGTTGACCCATTGGGATTAGAGAATTATCCGGGTCTTCAACAATAGTGTCTGATACAATAATTATTTCCGGCACTTCACCTTTCATTTTTTCGATTAGACTCCATTCTATAGCAGCTGATTCTGCTTTAGATAAACATATTTCTTCTACTTGTTGCTCTACACTTGTACCATTAATTATATTCTTTTCATCAGAAAATAATGGTTGAGCTCTGAGGTCATTTATCTCTATTAAGTCCTGTAGGCATACAAGTCTCCGTTTAGATGCAGATGCAAGTAGTACCCGCATAGTTAGCACCTAGAGATCTATTCTATAGTTGCAGATTGGGCACTTAATCATTTTTAGTCCCATTGAAACTTCAAATCTAGATGAACAATCTGGGCATATTACCGGACGATTAATTTGTGGTTTTTGAGTTATTTCATTAATCATTGGTGGTATGATGAATGCAGATTTCTTTACTCGATTTTCTTCTATCAACAATTCTGGATTTTGTCTTTCATTTCTACGTTCTTTTCTAGAACTGGCTCCATCAGTTCGTTCAATGTCAATAAGTTCGATTTCTGAAGATTTTATTTCAATATCTGTTGGTTCAACTATGTCGACAACATTTTCTTCTAAAATAATATTTCCAACCATCTCTCTTTTTCTTTTTCTCCCAACCCATTTCATAGCATTAAATGACATTGTAGTAAGAACTAGTAGACAAAGAAGTAGTACAGTTATTGCAATCCCTGACATCAAAACCGCAAAGTTTTGTTCATCAAGACCCAAATATATCCTGAATTCATCTAGTAAATTCAAGTTTCCCTTATCGGGGTCACTATCGTCAATTAATGCTCTTATTTCCCAACCTGATAACTCATTCCAACTCATTAGGAGTGTTTGGTCACTTAATGGACTTCTATCCGTCGAAGATAGGTGGTTTTTTCCAGAAGTTATTCTATCTGATAGTCCGATCCATTGTTCATTTTCTATAGGGTTCATCATGCCATATTGTATTTGTGAACCAGTAGGTCCCACGAAATCATAGAAAACCTGTATGCCAAGGTGAGTATCGGTCATTTGTATATTGCCAATTCCTTTAGCTGCTACTTCTATGCTAAGATTATCTCTTGGAGTCAAAGTAGAATCAGTAATCATAGCAACTAATTTTGACTCTGAATCAATCCCTTCTTTCCAAACTACGAATATGTAATCTAGCTTATCTATTGTCTTAACTGACATTTGATGCATCCCTGCATTATCCCCTATTGATTTTCTGTATGACCAAGATGATTGTTCACTGGAGCCGTGAGCATACCATAACCCTAGTCTTTCTTCACCAGTTATATCATCTCTATTTGATTGATATAGGATATGTGTATTCTCCTCGCCAAATTCAACAACTACGGGAGATGCTTCATTCATGTTTATTTCAATTTCATCAATAACATTCGGAGTAAAAGTCCAATCAGAGGATGATGTGGGGAAATCTGAAGTTAGTAAGAAAATATTTGTCAAATCTTTATACGTTCCTCCTGTTGAAATATCTCTGTGATACCCTCCAATCATTATTTCAGTTCCTTGAACATCTATGTCGATACCGTAATATTTTCCATCCGATAATGATATAGATTGCATTAAGTCCTGTATAGGGGTCATTTCACATGAAGCATCTATTCTTGTATAACTCAATGTTTGCAGGAAATAACCTTGACTGTCGATATATCTTCTTGTCCAAGCAACATGAGCATATCCATCACTTGTACTCCATGATGTGAAATCTCCTGACCATTTTGTTTCAAGCGTATTTGAACAAGGTATTAATGCAAGATTAGAGTTTAAGCGGTATAATGACAAACCTCCATCTTTACTTGTAATAACTAATCCCTCTCCATTTAGGTCGATAATTTTCACTGGTTCTTCACCATAACTAAAGGATATCTTCCTAGCTCCTGTAAGTGATGATTGATCAACTAATATTGTTGTGATTATCTCATTATTACTCCAATCAAGGTCACTCAAAGTTTCTCCTTGTATTGTTATCTTCATTTCAATTGGTCCTACCTCATTAGATATGTGAGCGAATGAAACCTGACTAGCACCTTGGCCAACAACCAGGGATATCGTAGTTGAGATGATTTCAGTCCAACCAAGTTCACTCTTGAGCCAAAGCGTAGCTCCTACATTCATAGCATCACTAGATCCTAAATTATCAATTCTTCCTGTTATCAGGAATTGTTCGTTAGGTCTGGGTATTGATGGTTCAGTCTTAACAGCACCATCTCTGAAAGCCAAGTCAACCCCCTGTGGTCTTTGTAATACAGGGAAAGTTATTGAGATATCATTATCAGATTCATTATTCTCCTGAATCTCATCTAGAGGGTCTAACGAGATAGTCAGTTGTTTATCGCCAATTGTTGATGGATTCCAAGATAAAGAAATCTCTATTATATCTCCACTACCTATACTCTGAATGATAATTTCATCTCTTCTAAACCCATCTTCTAATAGGTATATTGAAAGTTCATTTGCCGATAAATCTCCAATATTTCTTATTTGTATTCTGGCCTCCAAAAAAGTATTGACATAGGTTTCACTTATAGGGACCCCATATTCTTGTATTGAGATACCAGTTCTAAACATCAAATCAGGAGATGGTGGGTTATTGTCAATTTCTATTGTAGTACGAATTTCTTCAGAAGCAACCCCTGCTCCACTTACAAATCTTACAGAGAATCTTTGAATCCCATCATCATTATCTCTTGTATCCCAAGGCATTGACCATTGAATCTCTTCATTTCCACTACCAGAATAATAGGTCATATTTCTCCATTCATCTGTACCTAATCTCCATTGTAATTGTGCACCATTTACTGTTTTCAATAAGCCGTTTATTTCAATATTGCCACTCACGATGTCTTGACTACTTGGTGAATAAACTTCCAAAGTAATTTCACCAATATTGTGTGTATTTTTTGTAGTATTGCTCCATTGTTCGAATTCATTTCTTGATTTCACTTCTATCTGAAGAGTTTCCGCATCAACATCTTCTTCATCTTCGAAATTTGGTAAATCAAAATTAGTAGTCCAATTTACCGTTCCAAATGCTTGATGCCAGTCAACTAGAACTCCTGTAGAAAGAGGTCCTCCACCTGTAGGTCTGTACTTGTAAGTGACCCGAACTTGTACTTCTTCAGTGGTTCCATTTTCTTCCCCTGCATCATTAATATGTCCACGGACGCTGTAACTTTGACCTTCAATAAGCCATAGTCCACTTGGTTTTTCGATAACTGCCCAGTTCCCAGTTCCATCTCCTACCGGCGGATCACCACCACCTGTTCCATTGCCTGGAGGATCACCTCCTCCACTATCATCTCCAAGTAGGGCTTGAAGAATTAGATTACCATCAATTATTCCAAATCCATACTTATCATTCCATATGTCTGAAACAGAAGGCATAGATGGAGACCCTTTGACTTGCGAATTATTCCGAAGTAAATCTTTCACTTCTTGAGGTTCTAGCTCATCATCTATTTGTAAAATAACTGCAACTAACCCTGCTACTGCAGGTGTAGACATACTTGTTCCATCCATAGATACGTAACCATCATCTGCTAATCCTGCTGAATCTTGTCCAGGGATTGTTGAGGTTGATGCTGCATGTTGTGCTGAAGTAATGCCGGAACCTGGTGCGACGACATCTGGCTTCAATTCATCCCACTTGTTTTCATCATTATCATCCACTCTTGGACCTGAGTTTGAGTAATCTGCAATTTCATCATCATTACGTTGTATTGTATTTTGATCATCAATTGCTCCTACTGTTATTGCAGCATCCGCCGCTCCTACTGATGTCACTCGATTACTACCATCATTACCGATTGCAGCAATAGGGACAATTCCTGCCTCTGCACAATCATTGACTAACCTTGCTGCAGAGTTATTTCCATCATCTCCTTGGTCATTTTCTCCAACTGGTGAACTTCCACTACCGAATGACATCGTCATAACATCTATACCTTCACTTGAATCATTATTTCCCCAATCAGTATTAACGTTTTGAAGAACCCATTGCAGGCCTTTGATTATTGGTCCTTCATCTCCACCGGCACTCCCTCCTGAGTCAGTCATTACCTTGACGTCTACTAGGTAAGAACCAGGAGCATATCCTTGGTTTATTCTTCTATCATCTCCGGTGCCTAATGCAATACCTGCTACATGAGTTCCATGCCCATTTCCGTCATCAGGGTCGAATTCTCCATCATTACACTCTTGAGAATTCCATGAGGTAGCATCACAACCTCCTACCCATTTAGGGTCAGAGAGATCATCTGGTTGTTTTTCATTATCATTATTTTCATCTGAAAAATCATCCAGTGAAAAATGTTCATTATCTACTCCTGAATCTAGAACTGCAATAACTACGCCTGATCCATCGTAACCAAAATCTCGTAAAGTTTCGTCATAAACATCTGAACTCCTAACTTTTGAGCCTCTAGCTGCTACACTTAGGTATGATATGATTTTATCTTGTTCTTCAATCATAACTACTCCCTCAAGTTGCCATATCTGAATTAACGAACTTACAGGGACATGGTCAATAACAACTGAATCAATATATTCTACAGGGAAAAACCATGAACCTTCTTCCTTCCATCCATGTTCGATTAATATTTGTTTCAAATTCGCTAAATCAGTATCTCCGGGGTGCCATGAATAACCTACAATTATTGCAGTCGTCATTCTACCGTCATCACCAAGTATTGCAGTTGCTGAATGAGATTCTTTTTGACCATCAATCATATATTGTAGGCTATCTTCCATACCATTAGAATCTTGATCAGTTGAAAAATCAGCCCACCAATATGGTTCTTCCACTGCTTGCCTAGCATCCCATGGAGGGAATCCAATGCCAAGGTGTTTCTCTGGGCAAACTTCTCCTTGACACATTAATTCTGGAATCTCTAAACTAAATTTTGACAAACCAGGGTTCTGGTTTTCAATTTGACTAATCCTCTCCTCTTCCGGAATCATTGCTGAAACTCCAGTTGACAAATCTAGGATTAGCATCAATGCTACAACTAACATCGGACCTACTGTTTTTGATGCTCCTATCATGGCTCTCTTAGAGAGCCAGTGTAGATAGGGGTATAATCTGAACCGATAGTCAATTCAATAATGATTGAATTATGGCCAAAACAGATGTTCGCCATTAATTGTACACACAAGTCGATACGTCTCATCATTTTCATTTAATTCTACTTCACCATTACAAATTGGACAAATTATATGTTCTGATAGTTCCTCTAGCCATGCTTGCCTAGTTTCCAACTCGTCACCTTGTAATTTAAGTTGAATTAGTATTCTAGCTGCATTCCCTTCGAGAGGTTTTCCTGCTAACTCCCATGGGTCATTACTTAAGTCTCCCATATTCTTTTTAGCAGTTATTCTAATTGATTCATTCTGCGATGTAGCAGTTCCTCCTGAATCTTCAATATCTAATGAGCTAGGGGCTCCTCTAGCAATAATTCTTGCTAACAAGTATGCTAGTATGAATCCTCCAATATGTGCCATATGTGCAATATTCGTATCCCCTGAGGTCCCCTCCTGAATTGAGTATATTTGATAAATTTCTAAACCCAGTCTTACAAATACAATAATCCATATTGGCCAAGCTCTTATTAAGAATAATAGAGGGAATTCAACTTCATCATTAGGCCAGCATGCCATATACGCTCCAAGTAGTCCAAAAGCTGCTCCACTTGCTCCTATTGCTGGATTATATGAATCGGGGTGAGTCATAACCCAAGCAATATTTCCTCCAATAAATCCTAGTGAATATACTAAAATCCATCTCTTACTGCCTAATCTCTGTTCCAGTGGTACTCCTACTAGCCCTATGACAAGAATATTTGATAATACGTGTAACCAATCTGCATGCAACCAAGCAGCTGTTACAAATCGATATATTTGATCTGGTTCATCAGATATTATCGGAATCATTGCAAAAAATTCTATTTCATTAAACCCTAAATTAACTAAATCAGAACTAAATCTAATAAACATTACAAGTAGCAACGATAAAATCATCGCTAAAGCTACACTGGTTTTTTGCCTATACGAATTTATGAAGGGTATTAAAGCTACAACGAGATATAGGGATAAAAATATCAGGTCGCTATTTTCCAATTCTGACCAAAAAAAATCATTGTCGGAGGTGACGGACACAAATCATATCCGGACGTATTATAGCAATAGCGCCTTCTATACCTTGACGAACGACTCAAACGAGGAACCATGCTCGGATGTATGTGGATGCACAGCCATTAATCCAGATATCTGATTTAGATATTCACAGAGGTAACCGGCTTGTAATCTCTGATATAAGCTTAGAATTATCAGAAGGAGAAGTTGTAGCATTGGTTGGACCTAATGGGTGTGGAAAGACTACTTTAATCGAATCAAGTGCAGGGATGCATGCTATTTCTTCTGGCAAGATTTCTTGGAGGTATGGTGTATCTGAAATGAAAATAGTTCGTGATTCAGAGGGGCGAAGAAATTCTCTACCCCCAATGGGATTGACATTACAGAAAAATGGAATGTCAGGAGAAGAAACAGTCGAAGAGAGGATAAATACTGCCCTAGCAGTTTCTGGTTGCAATGTGAATCGAATTCAGGTTTCAAAATTGCTTAATTCTTGGGGCCTCGATCATCGTAATTCTGATAGAATTTCTCAACTTTCAGGTGGGCTCGCTAGGCGTCTTGCAGTTCTTTCGGGTCTTGCTCCCGCTGTGATGTCTCAGACCCCTCGTACTGTATTACTAGATGAACCATCAGAAGGATTAGATGAGTCCGCAATAATATTACTTGTTAATTGGTTAAGAGCTCTTGCATCGAAAGGCCATGGGGTAATGTTAGCTACACATGATCCAAGAATAATATTAGCAGCAGATAGAGTGATTAGGTTCGATGATAATAGCAATTTGTCTGAAGAATTACAAGCTCAATCTCAGTCTAATTATGAATTACCTCCACCTACTACTACGAAGAAAATAAGTAAATTTTCAAGTTTATTCAATTGGGCTTATAAAATGGAAAAAAGAAATCCAGTGGATACAATAAGTCGTTTTATTCCTGCTTTTTTGGCACTATTAATGATTCATACATTAATTTCCGAAGAAGAAATATCAGTAGTAGGCATAGATTTCTTAGCAGCAATGATCTTATTGCCCTCATTTATTTCTGTAGTAATACCTCCTGCATTAATTCCGAGGTATGCTGAAGAAAATTGTGGTAGATGGTGGGCAGCAGTTATTGGACCTAAATTCCGTCCTGTATCATCGATCATAGGTTCTTCAATGATACTTCCTTTACCATTAATTTATATTTCTTGGTTAGTTCTTAGCGATAACCTTGATATTGCAAATAGTTCGGAAATTTTTACTTGGTTATGGCTTCCTGGTTTGGTCATGTTTAGTGTAGCAATAGCCTCATCTGCTTTACATTTATTAGTTTCTGATTTAAGACGAACAGGTGCATCTGTAGTTTCTCTATTAATGTTAATATTAGTTTGGCCTTTTATTGAATTAGTTGATGCTTTAGAGATGATTATTATTGATGGTATGAGTTTCGGTTTTTCTTTAGATGAACCATTATCTATGATATTTTTATCTTTTACAGTGAGTATTCTAGTTTGGGCGATATCTGTGTATCTTCCGGATTCTTGAAAACGAGCATTCATCATAGAGTATGCTTTCGCAGGTTTATGGTCTCAATGAGAAAATCTGGTTGGGCTCTAACTTGTATCGGTGGAGCCGGTGTTTTATTGACTGCAGTAATGGCTTATACCTACGCTCCTTTGGTTCAGTCACCTCCATTTAGATCACCTGAAGCATACCGTATTTTATTCTGGCATGTACCTTTTGCTTGGACTTCATTTCTTGCATTTTGTTTATTATTCATAGGAGCAATTGCTTGGTTCTTACGACGGAAAGAGTGGGGCTGGAATTTATTTTGTACTGGATCTGATTTAGGTTTACTTTTTGGTCTGGGAGTTGTAATATCCGGGCCGATTTGGGGTTCTGCCGAATGGGGTGTCCCTTGGGATTGGGGTGATTTGAGATTGAATACCTTTGGTTTACTAACTGCAGTAGCACTTTTCATTGTACTTTCTCGAAGATCTCAGCCAGATGGTATGGAAACTAGAGATACACTTTCCACTGTTGGCTTATTTGGTTTTTCACTAGTTCCAATAACTGCGATAGCCACTACAGTTTATCAAAAAAGACACCCCTCAGTTATTATTACACAATCTGATGAAACGGGATTAGATCCAAAGATGTTAGAAGTTCTTATTATTGGTATTTTTTCATTTTGGATATTAATGATAGGACTTTCTATTCTTACTTTTATATCATATAAGCTTGAATATAAATTAAAACACTTACTTATTTCTATAGATGATGAGGTGGTTCATTGAACGGATTTACTTCATATCTAGTTACTTACTCTATATTAGGTGCTCTACTAGCTTATTATATTGTATTTTTACGGCGGAAATTAGATGATATTAGAGTTAGAATTAGAGATGCCGAATTAAAAATTAAGAGCCTTAATTCTGAAGAAGAGTAGTTGAAACTCTCACGAATGATTCTAATGCAGGGTGCTTCCGCGAAGGATGAGGGTTATGTCTAACGAAGCATTTTGTATTGTTTGTGGTGATACTACAATACTTTCATCAAGCCGTCTTTGCGAAGTCTGTTTTCGCAAACGTGTCATATTATCTAAAATACCAAAAGTAATTCAACAATTTCGTTGTCCCAAATGCGAATCTTACGAAATACGTGGCCGTTGGTCTAAAATGGAACATGAACCATTAGCGGACATAAGAATTAGAGATCATCTTGAAGTTGATGAGAGAGCAGAAGATGTCAATGTTGAGTTTGAACTCCAAGTAATTGATGACAGAACAAATAGGGTTAATTTGGATGTATCTGGGACTATTGATAATTTTCTCTTCGCGAATAATTACGAGATTTTAATCCAAACCAGTAATGCGATTTGTACTCCTTGTACGAGAAAAGATGGAGCCTACTTTGAAGCAATTGTTCAACTTCGCTCAGCGGGACGTAAATTATCTGAAACTGAGCTCAGAGAATTGAGAGGGACTCTTGATGAGATGCTTGGAGGTATGGAAGCTGATCCGATGTTTTTCATTACTCAGGAAGGAATTGTTACTGGTGGTTGGGACCTTCAACTTGGTTCCAAATCGATGGCTAGATCTTGGGGACGGATTTTGACTAAGACGTTTGGTGGGACCATTAAAGAAACATCTACAGTTGTGGGTATGAGGGATGGAATCGAAATTACAAGACTTACTGTAAGTTATCGTAAACCAGCATATGAAGTAGGAGATGTTGTTAAGTTGAATAATCATTTATGGCTCATTGATTCATGGCAGAAAGATGGACCAATAATCCGTCGCCTCAAATTCTTCCAGCGTACAGGGGCTTCTTGGAGAGATATGGAAAAAGCTAGAATAATTTGCCCTCTATCTGAACAACATGTTGTGGATATCATGAATCGTGATAGTTCCGCGGCTGAAGTAATGACTCCTCATGATTATACTATGGCTACAGTAGCTTTACCTTATGATGATGATATTAAATCAACAAAGTTACGCATAGCTTTCATAGAGGATATATGGTTAGCATTACCTGGGTTCACACAGGAGGTAGAGGCATGAGTTCAGAAGATATGCAGAGTCTCCTTGAGAAATATGATTCTCGTGATATGGCGGGTTATACTCGCCGTTTTATTGATGATTTTGAGAAGGCAGTAAGTTTAGACTTAGACATTCCCAAAGATGTTGATTGGACAGGAGTGATTTGTCTAGGAATGGGCGGTTCAGGTGCTGGAGGTATGTATCTATCTACCTTAGCAGACCATTCTGGAGGTATTCCTTTTGTTGTTTGGAGAGATTATGGCTTACCTTCATGGTGGGGACCTGATTGGCTAATCATAGCAACATCTTATTCGGGTAATACTGAAGAAACTCTGGATGGAGTGAATGAGGCTTTAGAATCAGGAGGTACTGTTATTGGAATCTCATCTGGTGGCCAATTAGAAAGAATTCTTTCAGATAACGATGAATGTCTTCATTTAATGGTCCCTGGTGGTCAAATGCCTCGTTCGGCTTTTGGTCATTTGTTTGGAACTCAGTTGGCAATATGCTGGGCCCTAGGTATCATCGAAAAACCCAGTGCTGAAGAGATTTCGTCAATGATAATTCGTTTACGTTCTGTATCAGTTGACTCAGATATTTGTGGCGGGAACGGATTAGTCATTACTATGGCTCAATCTATGTTAGATAAACAGGTTGGTATAATTACACCCACTGTACTTAGTTCCGCAGGCCATCGTTTTGCAAATCAATTGAATGAAAATTCAGATATATTTGCACGCCCTACTGAATTACCTGAAATGAACCATAATGAAATAGTCGCTTGGGCATCAGCAGAAAGCAATCAACATTCTCTGATTTATTTTTCATGTGACGATATACATCCGAGAATTCGCTCTAGAATGAATTGGATGTTAGAAGAAATTGAGAATGATAACTCTTGGATAATTGACTGTGAGGGTGAAAGTTTAGTTGAAAGGCTTCTTTATGCATCTCATATTTCTGATTGGATAAGTATTGCTCTTGCATTATTGCAGGGTGTTGACCCTTCTGAAATGGGTTCTATTGATTCACTCAAGAGTTATCTTTCTACGATTCAGTAAATAGGTCCCAATACTAATCTTGGATCAGGATAGTTCACTAATGCTTGGTCTCTATCTTTTGGATCAACTACTCCTGGCATATCATGGGTTTTAGGCTCAATTATAGACAGTTGAAAGTGTAGGTGCGATTCCCAACCTCCATTCTCTTCTTTATCTCCCATCCAACAGATTATTTCACCTCTAGATACTTTCTGACCTATTTTTTTATTAATAATCGATTCTGAGTTTAAGTGGCCATATAATGCCCAAATAGGTGTGCTTCCTACGATGTGTTTTGTAATTATAACATGACCATAATCTCCATCAGCTGGATTATAACCAAAGTGTGCGATTTCTCCATTATCAAATGCCATACAAGGTGTACCAACTGGTGCTCCAATATCTATTCCGATATGTAAAAATCTACTATTTTCAAAGAGATCAGTATTGTACATACCAGGTCTTAATTCATCGTACCTACCAATGTCATATTCATATTTTGATGGGCTATCGATACCTGTAGTAAAGTCTCTGACTTCATATTCCTTTGGAAGATGAACCACTTCATGGTACCTGCCCGTCTGCCACTTAATCATCATTCGGGATTAGGGGATAGTTATTCATTCCTCTTCTTTAGATAAGTCTGCTTCTTCTGCCAATTTCCTCAAACCACTCTTTTCACGCAAATCTTTTTTATTTTTTGCACCTAGACGATTCAACATTTCTGTTTGTCTAAGTACGTTTCCTCTTCCTGTAACGAGTCTCTTTTCTGCCTCCTCAAATTTCTCTGATGCTTGCTTCAACTCGAATCCAACTGCTGTAAAAGATTCTAAGAAAAGAACAACCTGGTCATGTAATGCCCCTGCTCTTTCGACTAATTGGATCTGATTCTTACTCTGATTTTCTCTTTTCCATAATTCTTGAATCAGCATCAGTGCGAGCATTATTGTAGTTCCACTAACAATTTTTACTCTTCTATTTCCTACCATGTCATTGTATAGGCTAGGATCATGGTGTAGTGCTGCAATATATGCACTTTCTAATGGAACAACCATAAGTACAAAATCCAGTGTATGTATAGATTCCATATGTTGGTAATTTTTGCTTGAGAGGCCAGATGCATGTGTTCTAATTGACTTACATAATCTTTCAATTGATTCATTAGATGCTAACTCGTTATCTGCATTTACGAATTCATTATATGCGGTTAGAGATACTTTTGAATCAATAACTACTTGCTTATCATCAGGTAAGTAAATTACAAAATCTGCAACTTTACGACTTTTATCTATCGCTGTTTCACTATATTGTTTAACATAATCTCTTTCTGATACAAATCCCATACTTTGTAGTAGATTTTCAACTACTACTTCTCCCCAAGCACCTTGAGATTGCGAATCTCCTTTCAGCGCTTTTGTTAGATTTTGAGTATCATCTGATAATTTCAGACCTAATTGTGACACATTTTCTACCTTTTCTCTAAGTGCTGACTCTCTATTTATCATAGACGCTTCAATTGTATCCATCGATTTTTTATATTCTTTCAATACAGTTGAAAAATCATCTGTAACTCTCTTAAATTCTTCTTTCTTCTCTGTTTCTGCATTCTTTTTTACATCTTCAAATGCCTTTTGTGCTATTAATTTGAAAGAATTAGACATTGCAACATTTCGTTCATCTGCCATCCCCTTTCTCTCTTTCTCTCTCGCAGTAATCTCTGCAATTTTCAGATCACTTTCCAAGCGAGTTTTTTCTATCATTGTATTCATACGTTGTGACATAATCAACCAAACAATTACTGAAGTAAAAATTATTGATACCACAGTTAGTAGCATAGTCATCGTGTCCGTCATATTATTTATTGATAGTTGAGAGTACTTAAACTTAGTAAAATCTATACCTTTTTTTGTAATCAATAAACAGTTGCTCTTAGGTACTTTGTATTGATGCGAGTATTATGTCAGAACTCGGGAGAGTGAATTGTGCAATCCTTGGTTCAAGAGGTCTTGTGGCACAGCGTTATCTTCAAAGAACCATTAATCATAATTGGTTTGTTCCAGTATCTGTAATAGGGTCTTCTTCCACCGTTGGTCAAAAAATAAGTAATTTACCTTGGTCTTTAGATGAAGAAAAACCCGAATTACCTGATATCACTGTTAAAGGATTAGGGGATTTAGATACGCTGGTTAGCGAACTAAAATCTGAAAAAGTACAGATAATTTTCTCAGCAATTCCTGATGAAGTTGCTATTAAAGTTGAAAGAGAGTTAGCTAAAGAAGGATTTGTAGTAATTAGTCATGCATTAGTTAATCGAATGGATTTTGATGTACCTCTAGTCATTCCTGATGTCAATCCAAATCATCTATCTATCTTGGAGTCTCAGAATATTGGTTCTGGATTTTTGATTTCATGTAGTAACTGTATGGTCGTGCCAATCGCTCTAACATTATCTCCATTATTATCTAATTTTGACTTTTCATCTGTAAGTATAGTAACCGAGCAATCACTTTCAGGAGGTGGCCGAAATATGCTTTCCAAAGGTCGAATGGGTATGGTAATGAAATCAGAAATCCCTGGTGAATCGGAGAGTGTTGTTAGAGAACTGAATAGGATTTTAGGACAAAAAAATGATGGTGTATTCCAAGAAGCTAATCTTGAGGTCATAGTTTCATGCTCACGTGTAAATCGTGATTATGGGCATCTGGCTACAATTGAGATTGATTTTATGGATGAAATCAGTGCACATGAAATTATTGAAGTGTGGCAAAACTATTCTTCTGATTCACATGATTTAAGACTTCCATCTTCAACTAAAATAATTAATTTTATTGATGGTGAATTGGATGTTGAAGAACATAGGTGGGCTGGATCAAAATCTAGAAATCCTGATCAAGATCTCTGTGCTGCTATGGCAGTATCAGTTGGAGAAATAGAAGTGACTGGGAAAAAGTTGAGATTCAAGGTAGTCTCGGATAACACTATCCGTGGAGCTGCAGGTTACGGGGTACTATTAGCAGAATTACTTCTTGCAGATGGAATTTTACATGATTCAAATACAATTCTAGATAGTACTTTTCAAAGTAATAATTAGAATTCATTGAAACGTATAAACGATTCGCAAGAGTTATGAGAATCCGTCGACTTGCCATGATTCTCTCTAATTTAGAGCCTCATCCTTGTAATGATGTTGATTTAGAACAATATTCTACAGATGGTGACCTGGCATCCAGATTACTTTTCGACATTGTGTCTTTTGGAGATATCGATAGTGATACTTTAGTCGGAGATTTAGGTGCTGGCAATGGCATATTGGGTATTGCAGCATTAAAATTAGGTGCTCGCGAAGTAATTTTTGTAGAAACTGATGTTGAAGCATGTACTGTTTTGAAGAATAATCTAATCAATCATGGTATTCTCGAATCTAGTCAAATTGTAAATGAGCACATAGGTTCAGGCGTATCTCTCGATAAAGTAGATTTAATAATTTGTAATCCTCCTTGGGGTCGTCAGAAAGAGAAAGCAGATAGACCTTTTCTGAATATGATTCTGGATAATGGTTCAACCGCTCATTTACTACATAGTTCTGAAGCCACTCATATACGTCCATTTTTTGAATCTCAAGGCTGGAGCGTAGAAAAATATGGAGAGGCAGAATTTGCTTTACCTGCAACGTACTCTCATCATAAACGTCAAAGAGGCATGACAAAAGTTGGCTTTTGGCGTTTGTCCCCTAACTAGAGCATTGATTGTTACATCCGTTTTCTTCATACGTGGTTGGCTAGTCGCCAGACCAATGAGTGCTTCAGCAGGCGACTTTGTAACACCCGGTACATCTGTTGTAATTGATGAGGGATTAACTCTCGGTGATGGTGTAATTTCTACGGAATCTGGTTTTTTAGCCTCACTTTCAGGGAAGTTAGTTGAGAATAGTGGAGTGATTTCTGTAGAGATAGAAGGCTCTACAGCTAATATGCCAAAAATTGGTGATGTAGTGATAGGACAAGTAAACCGTCTTAACGCTAAAACCGCAGAAATTAGAATACTCCATATTGAGGGTAAAAAAGGTGGAGAGAGAGGTATTCCAGCATTGAAACTATTTGCAGACATATATGTCACAGATTTCGTTGATAGATATCTGCCTTCAGCAGGAGATGCCATGCGTTCTAGAGACATAGTTAGAGCCAAAATAACTCAGTTTGAACCAATGTTGAAGGCAACTACTCGTGAAAATTCAGAACTTGGAGTACTATTCGCAATTTGCCCAGCGTGTGGGAAGGAGCTAGAAAAAAGTAACTTAGTTTCAGATTTCAATGTGTCATGCCCTAGGTGTGACTATAGTGGTTATCGAGCACTTTCTAGTGGTTTTGGACATGGATATACGATTCCAGAAGGCTCAGATGTTGAGTCATTAAATCGTGCAGGAGAGCGTTGGTCTTCAGAAGCAGAAAAGATGTTAGGTCATGACGGTGCACGTCCTTATCTTTCACCTTTGGCAGATTTTAGACGAGGTATTAATCATGAGATTCCAGCATCTGCTGCTAAAATGCGTGGTAATAATTCAGGTGGTAATCGTTCAGGTGGTAATAATTCAGGTGGTCAACGCAGAGAGATGCATAAAACAACCTGTACTATGTGTTCAACTGCTACACAAGTACCTTTCAAACCAACTCCTGGAAAACCTATACGTTGCCGTGATTGTATGAATAAGGTTAATGATGGCAATGCGACTAAAGAAGAATTGTCAGCTGAACGTGTAGTTCTGAAATCTGCTAAAGCTAAATCAGCCGAATCTTCTGGAGTGAAGTTGTTCGTAGCTAGTCTACCCAGGGATGCTTCTGAGGATGACTTAGAAAAATTATTTTCTACTTATGGCGAATTAAAAGAAGTTCATATTGCTAAAGACCGTGAAACTGGCAAATCAAGAGGTTTTGCTTTCATTAAGTTTTCAAACCTCAAAGATGGCCAAAAAGCCGTGAAAGAATTAGATGGTTCTGAATTCCATGGTAGGAAACTCAGTGTCCAAGAATCTAATGAATCTCGCGGTGGATCTAATGATAGGCGTCGTAGAAAATAAGCGAGTTATTCATGGCTAATGGTGACGCCCTAACCGATATGGAGGGGTGGCTAGTAATCGATGGCTATGAGGATGAGCCTGCTGCTTTTGGCGTCCCTAACTACCTTGGTTTTCATATACGATATATCTGTGGAGTTTTAGAATCTCGAGGAATTCCTTACACATATATGACAATAGATCAGTGGCGATTGAAGTATAAGCATCTTATTAAAGATAAAAATGACAGAGATCAACTTCGTCGTGAATTATCAAATTTATCGGGGACTATAGTTCTTGCAGGCTCTATTGTTCCTGGGAAATATGTAAGAGGTACCCCTATTAGTCAGAAAGAATTGGATCAAATTCTTGCAGTTTTCCCTAAAGAGCAACCAATATTATGTGGTGGTTGGGCTATTAAAAATTGGCGTTATTCTGGCTGGACTCCCTTACGCTCAAATCTATTTTGTGCCGTCAATGACATTGACGCATCTCTTAATGATTTTATCTCTACTGGGACTTGGAAACATAGTAAAAGGACGAAAGAACAGTGGTCATTATGGGCACATCATGGTTCTACCTCGAAGGCAGTAACGGATCATCCAGATTTATTGACTGAAGATGGTCGTCCTGGGCCGTTAACTTATGAAATTGAACTTTATCAGGGCTGTGTGAGATTCAAAAGAGGATGTAAATTTTGTATTGAACCAAAAAAAGGTGTTCCTCTATGGCGTAGTGAAGAGGATGTATTGAGAGAAATATCAGGCGCTATTGATTCAGGTGTACGTAATATCCGTATTGGAGGTGCAACTGATATCTACACCTATCGTGCAGAGGGTGTCAGAGATCTCGAATATCCTGTACCAAATCCTGAACCGATTTCTAAAGTTCTTTATGGAGCCAGAGATGATGAGAGATTGGAAATATTACATGTAGATAATGGTAATCCTTCAATAGTTGCAGAAAATCTTGAACCATCTACTGAGATAACAAAGTGTATGATAGATACTCTTAGCGATGGTGCTGTTTTATCCTTTGGTTTAGAATCAGCGGATCCTCATGTGCATGAAATGAATTGGCTTAATTGTGATTCAGAACAACTTAAAATTGCAATACGGCATATCAATGATTATGGAAAAGTTAGAGGCGAAAGAGGATTACCAAAACTTCTTCCTGGCCTTAATTTCATAGCAGGATTAAATGGAGAGAATAAAAATAGTTATGCTATGAATCTTCGATTATTAGAGGATTTGCGTTCTGAAGGTTTATGGTTAAGGCGGATTAATATAAGGCAGGTTGAAGGTCAAGGCTTTCAAGATATTTCTGAGCCTGATTTCCGTTTATTTAAGAAAACAGTCCGTGAAGAAATTGATAAACCATTACTCGAAGAAATGTTCCCTATTGGTTTAACTTTAAATGACATTTGGTGGGAAACACACGGAGATAGAATCCGTAGACCTGAGCATGTTTTGAATCCAATACACAGAGATCAGTCAATATATGGTAAATCAGGAATTACCTTCGGACGGCAAATTGGTGCTTACCCTATTTTAGTAGGTGTACCTTACCAAATACCACTTGAAAATAGTTCAGATATCTTAGTTACTGGACATGGAATGAGGAGTATCTCTGGTGTAGAAATAGGTCTTAACATTAATTCAGTCTCTCAACAACAATTAGAGGCTATACCTGGGATTGGTAAAAAGGCGGCTTGGCGAATTATTAGTTCTCGTGCTAAAGCGAGTAGAAAATCGAATTTTCTATTCGAATCAGTTGATCATGCATTCGAAATAGCAGATTTAGAGCTACCATTGCTGGCTCAAAAAGTATTAACAATCTGATGCATTGACATATCAATCTAGAGTAATAGTCATAGTCTCAAGATATACGCTAGCTACGTATGTCTGGTATTCTATCTACGCGAAAGTATCTTGCGATCACTATTTGTTTACTTTTTTTATGCGTTCCAATTCTCAATTTCATAGATACTTCGGAGCAGATTAATTTTACCGAAGAAGAAGATAATTCATTAGTTAGCAAGAATGTTTTAGGTTTGAATTCTCCAGGCTCTCAACGATCTAATGTATTTTCTAATTCAATATTTGAGCTTAATTCAGGTTCTCCAACTTTAGTCCTTGATAATGGTTCAATAGTATCTTTCGTTAATGGTACACCTGTTTTTACCGAAGGTGATGTGATTTCAATTTCAGGTCAATGTTCTCTTTTAACAAATTATAGTCTTTATTGCTCTGGTCTGAATAATTATGGTCAACTTGGCTTAGGTAATCAACAATTATCCAGTGGGTATGTAGATTTCAATAATAAGATTCCTGCCGCATTAAGTCAAGGTAGTTCTCATTTTTGTGCAATTCTTGACGACGGCTCAGTATCTTGTTGGGGACGAAATAACAAAGGGCAGTTGGGTGACGGTACGAATAACAATATGAACTCTCCAACTTCAGTTAATCTAGGTTCAAACAAAACAGCAGTATCTATCTCCTCTAGTTTAGATTTCACCTGTGCTTTACTCAATACCGGGGATGTCTCTTGTTGGGGTGATAATTCATTTGGGATTTTTGCTGACGGTACCACAACCAATAGTAATACCCCTGTAATAGTAAATCATTCTATTGGGGAAAGAGTTGTTTCAATATCTACACCTGGTTATAGCGTATGTGCGATATCTTCTACTGGGTCAATTAGTTGTTGGGGAGATTCATACACAATTTCATCACCTAATGGAGTGTTATCCAATGGGTCAGTGTCCTTATTGCTACCATCTGGTAGATCGGCTGTATCTATTGATGGGACTAACTCTCATACTTGTGCAATCTTAGATAATGGTTCAATTAGTTGCTGGGGAGTTAATACCTATGGTCAATTTGGAAATGGTGAGTGTTCTTCAGTCATACCAACTAGTAATTGCTCTGGTTCTAATACAAACACTCCTCAAAACATCGATAACTCTTCAATAAACTTCTCAGGGAATATGATTGCAGTTTCTTCTGGTTTACAATCGACTTGTTCAATATCTGATCAGTATGATGTATATTGCTGGGGTAATCAAAATGGAGAATTTGATAATACAACAAACTCAATTAATTCCCCTCTTTTAATGAATTTCAATAATGGTTCAGATATCTCCTTTTCTGATCAAGATCTAGATGGGGATGGTATATTCAATGTATTAGATGTTCATATGTTAGGGGATGATGATGGCGATGGTGTACCTGTATCGATGGACCCTTATCCCAATAATCCTGCAAGATGGATGAACTGTGACCTTGGTTCATGGGGTCGAATTAGCTGCACTGAGTCATCTCTAGGGCATTATTCGGTATATCCTGCATTATACGAATCTGAGTGCCAATTAGGTGAATATCAACATCAAATTGGTAAATCCTACTGTAATGAAGCATCTTCGGGTCACTATGTTAATTCTCTAGCCTCTCCTTCTCAATTTATATGTCCATTAGGGCATTACCAAATGAATATTGGCTCTAGTTCATGCACAAGGTCTGATTCTGGTAGTTTTGTTTCAAATATATCTGGTGATGCAGGTGATTCAAGTACCAGCTCTAACAACCTTAGTTCTACAAGTGCAAGTTATACTGCCCGCATTAGTTCTCAATCTGACATTTACGATTATTATAAAATCAATGTCGCTAAATTATATGGTATTTCTATAGATGTTGAATCACCATATGCTGAAATAGATATTTCATTGTATAATTCATCTATGGGTATTATTGATTATAGTAATGAGTCAGTTAATACCAATGGTACCTCTAGTTCATCTCTCCGCAGTATCTATATTGTAGTTCAAAGAATAAACTCTACTGGTTTATATTATATGAATCTCAGTTACTTTAATGTTGATGATTCATCGTTATTTGGAGATTTATCCAATAGTATTGATGCCGAAATATCGGTAAATCAGATGTTATGCTCTATTGGCACTTATCAGCCCAACGAAGCAAGTGTATCGTGTATGAATGCTGGTCAAGGACATTTTGTTGCTAATTCTGGTGCGTCAATACAAACTTCATGCTCTCCTGGTTCATATCAGGGTTTGACCGGTCAATCAAGTTGTTTGACAACCTCCCTGGGTTACTACAGTACTTACTTCGCTTCTTTCATCCAGACTCCTGCCTCTCTCGGTTATTACGTCAATATTACTGGAGCTTCTAGTCAACAAATCTGCCTTGCTGGTACTTATCAGAATCAAACTGCTCAAACTTCTTGCATTGATAACGATGCTGGATATTATACCTCAAGTGCTGGTTCTCCGAACCAAATTCCATGTTCTAATGGTTCATATCAACCTAGTACCTCTGAAACTTATTGTATTCTTGCATCTCCTGGAAATTACGTATCAATGCCAGCATCTACAACACAAATGCCATGTACACCTGGTAATTATCAACCATTTTCTGGACGGTCATATTGCATAGATGCAAGTCAAGGAAACTATTCATCCTCACCACAATCTACCTCACAAACACCTTGTGATGTAGGTAATTATCAACCTTATACTGGCCAGTTTAGATGTCTTGAGGCATCCCCTGGTAATTATGTTGAATCAAATGGTTCAGCATTTCAGACACCTTGCAGTTTAGGGACATATCAACCATTTTCATCTAGTATGAGTTGCTTAGATGCCGATATAGGGCATTATGTGGATTCTCTAGGTTCACCCTCTCAATCACCTTGTGATTTGGGAACTTATAATCCAAATTCAGGCTCCAATAACTCTAATGATTGTTTAGATGCTGATGAAGGAAATTATGTTTCAAGTGTTGGTTCATATGAACAATCTATTTGTTCACTAGGAACTTATCAGCCCAATACTGGCCAGTCTTCTTGCATTTACGCAGATTCAGGATATTTCGTCCATATTCCTGGTTCATTTACCCAATATCCTTGTGAGATCGGAAGTTATCAGCCTCAGACTGCACAATCTGGTTGTTATGATGCAGATCCAGGTCACTATGTTTCATCGATTGCATCGAATCAACAGACACCATGTTTAGTTGGAACATATAATCCTTCAATCTCTTCAACTAGTTCCGATTCGTGTCTTCTCGCGGATTCGGGCTATTTCGTCCAATTTGAAGGTTTATCTTCTCAAAGTATATGTTTAGAGGGGACTTATCAGCCATCGCAAGGTTCGGATTCCTGTATAGATTCTCCAGAAGGAACTTTTGTTCTGAATCCTGGCCAATCTGGCTATATTGAATGTTCAGCTGGTACATATCAACCGGATAAGATGCAAACATTCTGTATTGCTACTGATGAAGGACATTTCACTGATCAACCTAAGTCTCTCAATCAGATTCCTTGCCAAGCAGGAACCTACCAACCTAGTACTGGTCAAATTTCTTGTCTAGATGCAGATGTTGGATATTATGTTTCAGATGAAGGTCAATTATCTCAGCAATTAAATCCATTGGATTTCTACACAGATTCTCCTGCAAGCACATTCATCTGGGCTTGTCCTATTAATTACATCACTATTACTCAGGGGGCTATTTCAGTTGATGATTGTCTTTTAGACACTGATGGCGATAGAATTATCGATATTGATGATATTGATGATGATGGAGATGGTCGTTTGGATTCTGTTGATGACTGTAATCCAGGCATTGTTGGATGGATAAGTAACTTTTCCACAGATATTGATGGTGATGGTTGTCAAGATGCTAGTGAAGATTCAGATGATGATGGTGATTTAATTCTTGATCAGTATGATGCTTTTCCAAAAGATTCTACTGAATCAATTGATACTGATTCAGATGGATTAGGTGATAATACGGATACAGATGATGATAATGATACTTGGTTAGATACGATGGAATTAATTTGTGAAACAGATCCAAATTTATCCCAATCAGTACCTTTGGATACGGATTCAGATCTAGAATGTGATCTGATAGATACGGATGATGATAATGATGGTTATTCAGATAATCTTGATTGGAATAGTTTAGATTCAACCGAGTGGATTGATACCGATGGAGATGGTATTGGAAATAATGCAGATACAGATGATGATGGAGATGGATGGTCGGATAGTCAAGAAATTTTAAGTGGTACAAACCCTTTGTTACCAGATACAGATAATGATGGTTATATTGATTCTGAAGATATTTTCCCTAACGATATATCTGAGTGGCTAGATTCAGATGGTGATGGAAAAGGCGACCAATCTGACTCTCATCCTGATTTCAAATATTTCCAAACAAATCTTCAGTTTGTATTAGCAATATTTGGTAGTATTCTCACACTTACAGTATTGGGTTATCTTGGAGTAATTTCTTCCCGAAGAGGAAAAGTTGACAATAACAAAATTATTGAAGAAAAGAAACCAGTTATTGAAGTAGATTATCCTCATGAAGGCATGAATAATTCCATTTCTGAAGGAAATAATGGAAATTCCTTGATTTCAGATTCTAAATTACAATCCGAAGACTCCCTAGAAGATGATGGCGCTATTGATGAAGTAAGGGACACATCGCATATCGATGCTCTACTAAGTGAATTGCCTACTCCTCCCAAACCTAACTCAATTCTACCACCTGAAGGAACTCCTGTAAATGAGTATGGGCAAAAAGTATGGTCTGATGAAACAGGTCAAGTTTGGTGCTATAATTTAGATGGTTCAATTCTAAGACATGATGCAGCGACAGGTGGATGGATTCAATATCACAGTGATTCCTAGAATTGAATTACATTGGCTCCCCAAGCCAACCCACCACCAAATGCAGCAGTTACGACTAAATCGCCTTCATTGATGAGCCCGTTTTCCATTGCTTCATGCATAGCAATTGGTACACTTGCCCCTGCTGTATTACCATACTTATGTAAATTAGTAAATGTTTTATTCATATCTAGTCCTAGTTTTTCCATGCCTTTTTGTATTATGTTTATATTTGCTTGATGAGGTATGATTAAGTCAACATCTTCAATCTTTTTCCCGGCTTTTGAAAGAGCATTCCTTACTGCTTGCGGAAATGCCTCGATAGCAAAATCCCAAACTGCTCTCCCATCCATATGGAAATATTGTTGACCATCCTTGAAATCATCCGAATTAAATGGTGTTCGAACACCTCCTGCTGGGATCTCAATTACTGACGAACCGGAACCATCTGACATTAACCAGGTGCCTAGAATCCCCTTCCCTGTATCTACTTCCGAAAGTACAGCTGCCCCTGCTCCATCTCCAAATAATACGCATGTAGCTCGATCATTCCAATTAAGTATCCGTGAGTATATTTCTGATCCTACGACAAGTACGTTTTGATATCCATCCGTGCCTACAAATCTGGCCCCTATATCTAATGCATGAACCCACCCAGCACAAACTGCATTTACATCAAAAGCAGCGCATTCGACACATCCTAGTTTATGTTGAATAATTCCTGCAGTTGATGATAGAGGTACATCTGGTGAAGAAGTCGCTAGAATTATCAGATCAATATCTTCAGGTAGTAAATTTGCATTCTTTATTGCTTGCTTACATGCTTCTACTGCAAGATCAGATGTACAAACATCTGGTTCAGCGATTCTTCTTTTTTTCATACCCGTTTTTGTAGTAATCCACTCGTCGCTTGTATCTACATATTTCATCCAATCTTCATTACTCATTTCATTGGGAGGAACATACGCTCCTAAGCCGATTATACCAACAGATGCCATATTATCGTGCTTTGCTAAAGAACTATACTTTCAGTCTTACCGCTTTTTTCTTTAGTCATATGCATTATTGGTTAATTGAAGCATTATATCTAATAATAAGCCAAACATGAAATCTAAGGAGCCTATCTTAGGTGCATGGCATCATTTGGAGAACACCCTCCGTTACCTGAAACTCTTGAGTCACTTTTACTCGATGATACTGTATCTACTATCTTTTTGAAAGCAGAATGTAAGCCTAGAGTTAAGAGTGGACATATCTCATCTTTAAGTTTAAAAGATCTAGATAGGGAGCCTTGGGACAAACCATCTTTAGAGAATCTTTCAGAGGATTTATCATTATTAATTGAACAGAATTCATCTCGTTCAGATTGTTTTGTGGAGATTCAGAGAGATGGGTGCAAAGTAATGCAAATCGGTGACTTAAGAGTTAGTTGTGCTTGGCCACCTTTTTCAGACGCTTGGGAAATAACGGTGGTAAGGCCGGTTGCAAATCTCAAATTATCTGATTATCAATTAGATCAAGAATTAATAAATAGAATATCCAATCATCATCGTGGAATATTTGTAGTGGGTAAACCTGGATCCGGAAAAACAACTTTCGCTCAAGCAATTGCCACATATCTTGACTCAGATATGGGTTTTATGGTCAAAACAATGGAATCTCCTCGTGATTTACAAGTGCCTCAGAGAGTCACTCAATATGCTCCTTTAGAGGGGGATTTAGAAAAAACTGCTGAGATTATATTTTTATTAAGGCCAGATTTTGTAATATTTGATGAAGTCCGACGTACAAGAGATTTCGAAATATTTGGAGATGTACGTTTAGCGGGAGTCGGTCTTCTCGGAGTTACTCATGCCAACAGTGGTCTTCAAGCGATTCAAAGACTTGTAGGTAAGGTTGAATTAGGGCTGATATCTCAGGTATTAGATACAGTTATTCATATTGAAAAAGGAAAAATAAATCAAGTTTTAGAATTAAAAATGGTAGTTAGAGCACCTACTGGGATGGAATCTGACTTAAGCCGTCCTGTAATCGAAATCAGGGAATTTCCTTCTAATGTCTTAACACATGAGATGTTTGCATTTGGTTCAGAGATAGCAGTGGTTCCAGTTAATGGCGAAGGTGAAGAGGGTGGGAGCCCTGCTTGGAAATTAGCAGCAGAAGAACTCAAAAGAGAAGCTACCAGACTTACTGGTATTACAGTTAAGCATGCAAAATTCCTGACAGATTCTTCCGCAGCAATTTATGTTGATGATTCATCAATTGGATCAATAATTGGATCTGGTGGCGAAGGAATTCGTAGGCTTGAACAAGATGTAGGTCTCAAACTTGATGTTAATTCAATACAAGAGTTACCCCGAGGTCTAAGAAAGAAATTAGAAAAAAATAATTATGATGATGTTGATACAAGTTCTTGGTCAAATAAACCTGGACGGAATTGGGATGCTAAGTCTGGAAAAAACAAGAAAGGAAAAGGTCGTAATAATCGGCGTTAATTAGTCATATTTGGTACATATGTTCATCATTTCGGAAAAGAATCCAAGGCTCCATCTTCCACCTTCACGGCCAACTCCTGAATCCTTAACTCCTCCAAATGGAACTCTTAAATCTCTGTGGAGCCACGTATTTATCCATATCATTCCAGTATGGATTTGTTCTGCAACTCTATTGCCCTTTTCCAAATCAGTGGTCCATATGCTTCCAGCTAAACCATACCTTGTATTATTTGCAATTTTTATTGCATCTTCTTCACTACTAAACTTATGAATTGTTACGATTGGTCCAAATATTTCCTCTATCGAACATCGAGAATCAACTTTCAAATCTGCTATTACTGTTGGCGCTATCCAATTTCCTTTTTCAAATTCTTTCGATAAGCACGGATACCCTCCAGTTAGAATAGTCCCCCCTTCATCTTTTGCAATTTGTATATATTTCTCAATCTTCAATAGATGTTCAGGCGATATTAATGCTCCCAAATCAGTGTCTTCATTTGAAGGGTCACCAATCTTCATATTTTCAACTTCATTCACAAATCTTTTGATAAACTCATCATATACATTTTCTTGTACAAGTATTCTACTTCCACAGAGACAAACCTGTCCTTGATTCAAAAATCCCGATCTTACGACCCCTGGTATAGTTTTATCTAAATCACAGTCATTGAATATAATACTTGCATTTTTCCCACCTAATTCTAGACTTAATTTCTTAAATGAAGATGCAGCTGATTGTGCAACAATTGCTCCTGTAGAAGTTCCTCCTGTAAATGAAACTAGATCTATATCTTGATGTGATACTAATGGTGAACCAGCACCAATTCCATCTCCATGTACAAGATTAATAACTCCTTTAGGAAGTCCAACTTCATGAATAGTTTTCATTAATAAATCTGCAGTCATTGGTGTTAATTCACTTGGTTTACAAACTACTGTGTTACCCATTCCGATTGCAGGTGCAACTTTCCAAGATAGTAAATAAAGAGGTAGATTCCATGGAGTAATTAAAGCACCTACACCTACAGGTTTGTAGATTATTCTATTATTTGCATCTTTCATTTCAAAGCTTTCAGGTGTTAAATTTCTAATCATTTCCGCGAAAAACCTGAAATTTTTAACCGAACGATAAGCATCAACCTCTCTCGCTAATGAAATTGGTTTCCCTGTATCTCTACTTTCTAACTGGGCAATTTCTTCATATTTTGATTCTAGATTATCTGCAATTTTGTCTAACCATACTGATCTTTCAACATGTGTTAAAGATGACCATGTTGGCAAAGCTTCTTTAGCTGCTTGAACTGCTTTGTTTACGTCACTTTCTTGTGATTTTGGCACATATCCAATGATTTCTCCTGTTGCGGGAGAATAGTTCTCCATCCATTCTCCAGAATCTGATTCTATGAATGAACCTGAGATATAATTCTGGAGTTTCACTTTATCACTCCATACCGCCTTCATTAGAAAAAGGGTCTTTACGAGACATAGCAGCTGAGTATTCATTCCAGTCTAAATTGAATCTATCTTGATCAGGATCCCATTCATCCCATGTTACAACATCTTCTAGAGCATTTTGATATTTTTCAGGTACAATTCCTGGTACAATAAATGCTTTCTGACGATGTAATGGATAAGGATTCCTCAACTCAATACCCAGGACTCCTAATACTGCTCTTGCTACATACCATGTTGCTTGTGAATTCCATCCATGTGCAATTTTTATTACCACACCTAGGCCTTTAGGCCAATCTGGGTGTTCTATTGCTAGGCCAAGTAAACCATCAGCTCCTTCTTTAGCGATTAGTTTACCCTCTCCTGCTTTGAGGCATGTTGAATCAAGACGATTGAAACCACCGATTAAATCAGGACTTTTATTCATTGCCTCCCATATCCAATCTTCATCTTTATTAGTGGCGAGTCCTGCAAACATTACTGCAAGTTCGTCAACAGTATTGGATACAGTAGGGAGGCCGCAACCATCCTTAGCAACCCTCTGAGGGTTCCAATCAGGTTTATTCATATAATCTCTAAGAACATCTAGGAAAAGAGCGAACCAAGGTGAACTAGGTAATGTATATCCTGCTCGATTTATTCCCATTTTACGTAATCCTTTCAGCATTGCTGCATGTTCTCCAGAGCAGGTGTGGAACCATCTTCTCGGCCTTCTAACCTGCCTTCCAAATTGGATTAATGGAACATCTAGAGGGCATTGCATTAATCCCCATTCAGATTCTGTTAAAATCGACTGTGCTGCTGCTACATGCTCTGTATCTCCATTATGTGATGAACAAGAAATTGCTTTTTGTTCCCAGTTTAATTCATCATCTAAAACTTCAGCGAAAGTCTTCATCATTAGTGGCTTCATCATAGATCGACCATATACCAGAACATTCCCTCCGAATGAATGTACAATTTCATTTCCATGTGCCCAAGCAACTGCTCCATGTATTGTATTTTCAGATATGTCCATTCTTCTAAAATCTACTAAAGGTTCCCATTCCACGTCTCTACCGGTAGCAATTCCTTCATGTTTCTCTCCTAATGGAGTAGTGGGGAATACTGCTGAACCAGGTCTACCAGGTGAAACAGAGGATGGTCTTATTTTCTTCTTTTGACTCATTTTCTAACCCCATTAACAAGTGGTGATACTTTTGTCATGAAAGCAGTCATATCACGTTGGACTCTATCACTATCATGATTGAAAAAGTCAAACCAACACATAAGTCTATCACTAGAATTGAATCGATTTAGAATTTGTTCTGCTACTTCATCGATATTACCAATGACTGCATTATCGCTCGCTCGCTCAACTTTTGCAGGATCAATCGTCCCCTCTAAAGCGCTCCAATATGTAGAAAGCGCCGCTTTTGCCTCTCTTTTTGCTGCTAAACTTTGTTCTTCAGGTGTCAAACCATCTTCATCATTTACAAAAACCATTATTGTTCGAGGCATCATACCTCTATCCCATTCTCCCCCTTCTGGATGATAATGTTCTTTCATTCTTTCATGGGTTGCATCAATAATATGTGGTGGTGTAATACTAAGGTTGAATACTTGAACAGGTCTCCATTTATTTACTTCAATTTGTAGTTTAGGGTCATGGCTTCCCAATACTAAATTTAGTAATTCTCTCCTCCATTCTTGAGGTATTGTTTTTATTTCTTCGAATTCATATCTATGAGGTATTTCGATAAAGTCTGGTAACTCATTAGTGTTGTTATGCTTCATCGAAGCTATTTGTACATTATTCCAGTCTTCATCTGAACGAAAATTATCTCTTGTAAGGATAGTATCTCTAATCATATCTGAAGAAATCACTTCACCATTTAATAACCTTAGAAATATCTCTGATGCTTCTGCGAATACTTGTCCTCTAAGTGCTGGCCATGCTTCTTCTTCGACCGGGTCCCTTGGGACTATCCCATATGGCCTAGCCATAAATTCAAACCGTCCAGCAGAAAATCCAATATGTAAACGCCGACATTCATTTTCTTGCATGCCATGCAATGCGATAAATGATCCAACTCTTTCAGCAATAGCAATTGGTCCCCCTGACGCTAAAATTGATAATACAGCACTTCCTACTTCCATTCTTTTTGTTCTTGAAAACATTTTTTGAGCGATTTGAAAGAAATCAGTGCATAAACCTACCTCGCCCGGATAATGAGGTACTACTGGTTTACTGTTTCTCTTTTGAATTTCAGTAGATAAATGGGCCTGAGCCACCCAACCTACTCCAAATCCTAATTCATCTGCTAACTCTACTTGGTCTAAAAAATTTGAAAACATTTCATTTTCAGATGGCTTATGGCCAGATGTATCTGGTGTTTGAGAGATTGAAAAGAAAATATCGAATAGCATATCATCTCACTCTCAAATTGAACGCATTCTTCCGCCATCTACAGCCAAACTAATACCTCTTATTGCTCCACTACTAGGTAGGCAAAGCCAAGTTACAGCTGCACCTGTTTCGAATGGATCGATTAATCTTTGAATTGGTACTGAATTCATCCATTTATCTTGTACATCTTCAATTGAATCCCCTGTTCTAGTTGAGATAGACTCAGCAAGTGAACCTAATCTATCAGTATCTGTGAAACCAGGAAGGATATTATTTATTGTAATACATGGTTTTAATTCTCGAGAAAGTGATTTTGACCATGACCCCATGGCACCTCTAAGTGTATTCGATAACCCAATGTTGTCTATTGGTTCCCTGACTGATGTAGAAATTATATTTACTATCCTACCATATCCCTCTTTTTCCATAATTGGAGTTAAGATACGTGTGATGGTATGAGCAGCGTACAAATGTCTTTTGAATGGGCCATCGAAATCATCAACAGTGTTGGAGAGTAGTGGCCCGCCTGGTGGTCCACCAGAATTATTTACTAGGATATGTATTGGTTGTTGTTTAATCAACTTATTAATTTCAGTCTCTAATAATGAGATATTTTCTAAGTCTAAACTTAATGTGATATGATTATCTCCATGCATTTCTTTTGATAATATATCTAACTCTTGACTCGATCTAGCGCATATAATAACTTGTGCTCCAGCCCGAGCCAACATGAGAGCAGTAGCCCTCCCTATTCCTTTTGAAGCCCCACAAACAAGTGCAGTTTTTCCCTTTAGGATATTATCAGCATACGGGAATTCTGCATTTAGTAATTTTTCCATTTCGACACCTCAATCTACGTAATGCGCATAAGTCTCATCTGATAACTTTTGATGGACTTTTTGTAATACTTCCTCAGGAGCATTACGGAATGTTGGATGTTCACTCTCTCCCTGTGGGTGACGCATTTCATCCCATCTGCCTTCTTCATAAGCAATCAATGCTTCCTTCATAAGAATTCCAGCTAGAACAAGAGTTTCATAACATAAATCCTCATAATTCATCCCTCTTTTCACTGGGACTTTTCTTTTTAATAATAGGTGTCCAGTATCAACCCCATTATCGCAAAAATGTGTTGATGATCCTACGGGGATGTCGTGATAAACACTCCAAGCGGGTGATGCTGAACCTCGGCATTCTGGTAATAGTCCTGGATGACTATTTACTACCCCATGTTTAGGATAGTCCAATATTTCTCCTCGAATTATTCTTGTTCCTCCAAATACTATAATATCTAATTCTAGGTCTTTAATATGCGGCATTACTTGCTCTGAATTGTGAATGGGAACTTCTATATTTTTAATGTGAATTCCTTTTTTAGATAAATCTTCTAATTGTTTTTGAATCTCCGAGGCAATAGGATTACCTTCAATTCTTTTAAGGAATTTTTCTTTTTCTTCATCAGCTATTCTTGAATCTTCCGAAATGATAATAGCAGGGATGAAACCTTCCGAAATCAGTTGTTTGAGCATCTCTCTACCGTAAGGGTGTTCTTTTAGGAGTAGGTATGCAAAGGTCGGCTTGCTCATATATCTCATTTACCGCAGGGGTTTCTGATACCCATTCTTTTCGGTAAGTGATTTATGAGAATATTCAAAGAATTATTACGAAGATCAGGTAACCTAAGCCGATTCCAATACTCACGAATACTACTAATGTTGCAATGATTACTCTTTTTAGTTTTGATATGATGTTCTTGATAGGGATATTCAAACCATCATCTGATGCATTGACAATGTCGTAAAACATTTTTAATTGTTGAAGCATATATATCACTTCTAAATCAGGGAGTAACTCTATTTCTATCTCTAGGGAATAAAACTACTTCTCGGACATTACCTGCACCTGTTAGTACCATTAGTAAACGTGCTACTCCAAGCCCCCATCCTGCATGAGGAGGTGCTCCGTAACGGAAACCATCAGTATAAAATGTAAAATCTTCAGGTTTTAAATCCATATCTCTAAGATTTTGTTCAAGAACATCTACTCTGTGTTCTCTTTGTCCCCCACTGGTCATTTCATCACGGCCATAATTAAGGTCGAAACCGCGACTCAACTGGCCCCCAGTTACTCCTTTCTCATTTTTGTCATGATATATGTAGAATGGCTTCATTGCCATCGGCCAGCGAGGTAGGAAATGAAAACCAGGATATTTTTCGGCGATTAAATCACAATGGTGACTCTCAATATCGTCTCCCCATGAAATATCCCCACCACCTGATTTCACAATTTCAATAGCATCACAATATGGGATCCTTGGAAATGGTAGTTCTGGTATTTCGACAGATATTTCCTCTTCATTTTGACTGATTTTATATTTATTTATCGTGTCAATTAGATTCTGATCTTGTTCTGAAACTGATGACCAGATATAATGAATCATTCGTTCTTGTACACACATAACATCTTCATCATTCATCCATGCTCCTTCTATATCAAATGATATGAATTCATTTAGATGCCGATATGTGTCATGTTTTTCAGCTCTAAATGCAGGACCAATCTCGAAAACTCTTTCAAGACCTCCAAGGACTGCTAATTGTTTGTATAATTGAGGTGATTGACTAAGGAATGCTGGTGTATCAAAATACATCATAGGGAATAGATTTGTACCACCTTCCGATGCACTAGCTATGATTTTAGGACTATTCATTTCCATGAATCCTTCTTTGATTAGAAGTTCACGTCCATATTGTAGTACCTTACTCCTTAGTTGGAACATAGCATTTACATGTGCTCTTCGCAGATCTAAATGCCTATTGTCTAATCTAATATCAAGTCCAACTTTAACTTCATCAATTACTCCTACCGGAAGTGGTGCTGCTGCATTTGCAAGTACTTCTCCAGAAGTTACACTTACTTCATATTCAGGAGGTGGTAATGGCTCACCTTCTGCGACTTTGGGTGGTCTTTTTTGTGCTACTAATCCGGTGACTTGGATGGTTGATTCCCTAGTTGCAGATTGAATCATATCAAAAATTTCTGGTTCCATATTATCTTTTTTCAAGAATGCTTGGATATGCCCTGTACCATCTCTTAGCATTAAGAAGCATATCGCTCCTCTTCCACGTATTGTTTCAGCATATCCTGCAACGCTAACTTCACTACCAACTAATGTTGAACCACCACTAACAATTTGACCAATTGTGTGTGTTCGATAAGACGTAGGTTTCCATTCGGTACTGTCTCGCATGAATGTTGCGGGCGAATACTTGGTTATGAATCAAATCTATTCTTCTTCCTCAGATGCAATTTTGGCTGCAATAAGCAAAAATGCAGTATGGCCCATTGGTTGATTACCAGGTCTTACACCTCCTTTACTTGCTTTACTCCATTTTCTCTCTATCATTTCTCCAGCCCATTCTATTTCTAGGCCCGCCTCTTCGCAAGCATTCCATGATTTTTCCAGTTGTGAAGTAGTAGGGCAGTAGCAAGCAATTCTTCCTCCAATCCTAATTGTTGGAATTATTGAGTTAATGACTGTCCACGGTTCAGCCATGTCGATTATCGCAGCATCTATGCTGCCGCAAATTTGTATGACCTTTTCTTCAACTTCTTCAAGGTCTCCTACAATCAAATGCCAATCAGGAAATTCAGGTAATATTTCTTTTAATCTATCCATGTTTTGTTTACCTACTTGAGCGTGCTCATCACGAACTTCTACGGAGATTAAAGTTCCTTTTTCTCCTAATACGTTTGCTATATGCATTGCTAGACCAGCTGATCCATGGCCACCTTCTAGGACGCGACTCCCTATCCCTATCCCCATCCAAGAAATTAGAAAACCAGAGTCTTTTATTCCTATTGTTTGTGCCCTTCTTACCATATTTCGCCTTGCTTCAGGCAAAGCGGCTTCAACTATGGTCAGTGATTTTTGTCCAACTTTAATTCGGTCACCAATTGAATATCCTTTGAGGAGTTGCTCAGCATCAAATCTTCCGAGTCCTTTGATTTTAATTTCACCCGATTTTCTTTTGAGTAAATATGCTCTTCCATCATCCTCTCTTAGGGCAACCCACTCGGTATCCTTCTCGACAATCATTATTCTTCCGCGAAGGCTCTATCGTTTCAAATCATTTGATAGGGTTATTATTATTTTTTAATTTAGTTCACAATATATAGTTAAAGTTATACCACAGTCTGATAGCGGTATAACTATGTTAAAGAGTAATTTGTCGTCTTCCATCTCTGCGTTTTCATTAATACTCTTGATGCTAACTATGTCTCAAGTAGGTTTAATTGATTCTGGAGAATCTGTTTCTAAGGTTAATGAACTCGAAAAAGAAGCAGCTCCACTATTCGCAACAAGTCCTGGGCACACTGTTTTTGGAGAATATGTTGGTGCTCATTGGTGCGGCCCTTGCATGAGTAGTGCATCTCCTTCTTTGAACAATTTAAAATCTTCAAACCCCGAGGATTTCACGTTTGTATCCTTTTTCGAAGGTTCAAGTACAGGTTGGCCTGATGATTCTATTGGTACCTCTGAATCAAGGAAAAATCACATCATGGCAGCATCTAGTGGATACCCAACATTTTCTTTCAGTGACGAGCAAACCGGATCTTGTTACAAAGTCGGTTCGGCTGGCACTAATTTTTACGATAGTGATTTCACTTCTGGTGGTTGCATGGCTCCTTCATCATTAGATTTCTCTATGGAACTTTCAACTTCATTAAGCACTTCCGGTGATATTGTTACAACTGATTTAACAGTCACATACTTAGGTTCACTTCCATCAGTTATAGTTCACGTATATGCAGCAGTTACCGAGGACTCAGGTGCTGAGAACTATGATGATGGTAACAAACCTCACCATGTTTGGCGCTCTTGGTTACTCAATAGTAATGATAATGCTTTTGAACAACTTGTTCTTTCTCCAAATACTCCCTCCTCACTATCTTGGGATGAACCGTTAAGTTCAGTCCGTGCAGCTGATGGAAAGACTCAATTTGAGAATTTTTGGCCAGTTGTGGCACTAATGGATGGCCCTCATAGTTCTTACAATGAGATTTACGCTGCTATTGATTTAGACATGGCTCCATTAGTTGATCTCGGTATTTCAGATTTTGTTATTGTAGGGGATTCTGGATTTGTTCAAGGAGATAATCTTGTATTACAGTCTACAATCAGGAATAATGGTGTGGCTTCTTATTCTGATGGTGGAACAATCAGTATTTATTACTTAGATGGATTAGATGAACAATATCTTGGTGGTGCTTCAATGAATAGTAACATTGCAATGGGAGCAACACAAGATGTTACAGTTAATTTTGATACTTCATCGATAGAAATGCAACCATCTGGGACATCAGTTTTCAGAGCAAGAATTTCTGATATGGAGGGTGACAGAATTGCATCTAATAATTATGCAGATGTTTCAGGATTGCACGATTTACCACCTGTGCCAAGCTCGCCAACTTCTGTCTCTTCACCTCAAGTGAATAGAGGAAGCACAGTTCAATTTGAAGTAAGTGCAATTGCTAATGATTTGGTTGATACAATGAATTCTATGTACCCTAATCTACAATATTCTGAATCAGGTTCAGGGTCGTGGGATGATACTTGGATAGATGGTCCAGAGTTGATAGGAAATACCGGTAATTCTCGATATCAGTATTCTATTAATACTGAATTAAACTCTGCAATCGGTTCTTACGATCTAAGAGTTATGTGGACTGATGCAGGAGGGCAAAGTAGTCAATGGCTCGAGTCTAATGACGCTTTTTCACTTCAAAATGCAGTCCCTGTGATTTATTCAAGCAGTAGTAATGAGTATGCTGGTATGCCTACTGTGAAAGTAGATACCAATGAAGAAGTCTCTATTATTGGCCTAATTAATGATGCTGAGACTCCCTTACAACTTCTTGATATTACTAGTGATGCTGATGAATTTTTATCTTGGGATCCATTAAATTTGAAAATAATAGTTAAATTTTCACAAGTTGTAAGGGATAGCCACGGCAATCCATTACCTCAAGGAATTTATTTTAATGTTAATGATGGTGATGACATTAACTCAGGTCTAATTTTATTTAATGTAATTGAGAATGGTGCTCCTCGCTGGTCTCCTATCAATACTCAATCATTTGATGAGGGTGGATATGGAAGTATCACTTTCACAGATTATCTTTCTGATACTGATGATAATGGCAACTCAGTTCCTGTCGCTGGACTTTCATTATCTCTGTTAGATGTTTCAGATGAAACACTTGTCGAAGCAACTCTGAACGGACATTCATTATCTGTGGTCTCTTTAGATGAGAATTTATTTGGAATAGTGGATATTACTGTTAGAGCAAGCGATGGAGTCAAATTTTCAGACACAATTGTGACTTTCCATATATTAAATGTAAATGATGCTCCAAATATTGATTTAACAGGTATTGAAGAAATTATATTACAAACCGGTGATATTTTAAATCTCGAACTATTAGAAAGAATAACCGATATAGATAATTCTGATGATGAAATTTGGACTGTTGTTTCCAATGATGTTTCAGGGGCTACTCAATGGAACCCTCTTTCAGGCGTCCTAGTAATGTCTTGGCAAGAATCAGGCATTCAAACCGTTTCAATAACTGCTGAAGATCGCTACGGAGCTTCATCAACATCTATTATTCAGGTAAATGTGTTTGATGAACTTCCATTGCTATGGAAATCAGGTTCATTAGGTGATCTGGCAATATCTGTTGATACAACTGAATATTATACAAATCCTTCAGTCACTATTGAGAATATAGGTGACTTAGAATTGTCTGAAATCAGTGTATTTTGGAGTGTATGTAATTCAGTAACTGGAATTTGTCATAGCTCTGGGATTTCTCATACCTTAGGCACATTTATTGTAAATCATATTAGCGGCGAAGGATTAGGAAGCGGCGATTATATGACTTTCACCGTTAGAGCTGTAGATCAAGATGGAATGGATCGATACACTGATGAGACATACAAAGTTTATGCTACTTTACCTGTTGAAATAATTGATGATAAGCCGATTGATAATACTGCTACTTCTAATGGGATTAGTACTTTGAAGATGTCCTTGATAGCTATAGGATTATTGTCATTTGTATGTATTATTTTAATAGTAAACGTTGTTCTTCGCAAAAGAATGAAACCTGTAGGAGTAAATAATTCATATATGTCAATTCAGCATCAATATCAAGATGTTGAATCGGTTTCAGAATCTCTTACGAATTCACCCCCACCTCCTCCTATGGTTGCTCCATTGCCCCCTGGAGGTTTACCAGATGGTTGGACTATGGAACAATGGCATTACTATGGTGAAGAGTATCTTCGCCGTCTTAACTGAGTTTTTTTGCAAATGCTTCTATGACGCACCTTCAAGAAGGTCAGACTTACAGGACTAACCCCGAGGGATACACTTGTTAGACGATGAACAAGATTTAGATGTTGAAAAAAACTCTATTGAGGTTGAAGAAAATGCTCTTGAGAGTTGGGAAGATGGTGCAGCATTTGGAGTTGCAATGGACAAAGATCCAATTTGTAAAATACCTGTGGAAGAATGGATTAAAGGAGTTAAAATTCAGTCTACTGCTGATGTACCTATACCAACAAAGCTTGTTGACCAAGTCATAGGGCAAGAAGCAGCTTCGATAGTAGTTCGTAAGGCTGCGGAGCAAAGAAGACATGTGATTATGGTTGGAGAACCAGGTACTGGTAAGTCAATGCTTGCACGTTCGATGACCGAATTTCTTCCTAAAGAACAGTTAGAAGATATTCTTGTCTATCGTAATCAAGATGATGAGAATGAACCAAAGGTAAGAACGGTGCCAGCAGGTCGTGGTTCAAGGATTATTTCTGAGCGCAAAGCATTGATTAGGCAACAAAGAGAAAGAACAAATCGAACTCTGTTATTCATAGTACTAATTGTCGGTGCTGCTTTAGTCTTAGCGACACTTTCTAGTGGAGAAATATTAACACTAATTTTTGGTTCTTTTTTACTTATCTTTGGTTACTTTTTCCTTAGAGGGAGACTCACTGCTGGTGATGAAGGCAATATCCCTAAACTCCTTGTTAAGCATGAACGCAACGAAGAACCACCATTCATCGATGCAACTGGGACTTTGGCAGGAGCCCTATTGGGTGATGTAAGGCATGACCCTTTCCAATCAGGGGCGGATTTAGCAACGCCTGCTCATGAAAGAGTTGAGCCTGGTGCTGTCCATAGAGCAAACAAAGGAGTTCTTTACATTGATGAGATTAGAATGCTTAGGATGGAGGAGCAACAAGCATTGTTAGTCGCAATGCAAGAAAAAGCACTTTCAATATCCGGACGCTCAGAACGCTCATCCGGAGCTCTTACAAAATCTGAACCAGTTCCTACTGATTTCATATTAATTGCAGCTGGTAACCTTGACAGTATGCAAAATATGCATCCGGCTCTAAGGAGTAGAATCAGGGGTTATGGGTATGAAGTATATGTTAACACCGATATGCCGGATACTGAACGTAATCGTCGTCGCTTAATCAGATTCATATCGCAAGAAGTTATGAATGAGAGAAAGAAAACTTCGGGACAACCAATTCCTCACTTTAATTTAGAATCAATAGGGTTGATTTTGAAAGAAGCTCAAAGGCGTAGTGGACGAAGAGGTAAATTATCCCTCAGACTGCGTGAATTAGGTGGTTTAGTTAGAATAGCAGGTGACTTAGCAGTTGAAGACAAAGCCGATATAACTACTGCTGAGCATGTAATTCGAGCCAGAGCAATAGCAAAGCCATTGGAGCAACAAGTTGCTGATAGATATCTAGAAAGGCAAGCAGATTATTCAATGATTGTCAATAAAGGTGAGAGAATTGGCAGAGTCAATGGATTAGCAGTTCTGGGTGCAGACTCAGGCCTTTCTGACTATTCAGGTGTGGTTTTACCAGTTGAAGCAATGGTTACAACAGCGCATGGTAGATCAGGACAAGTTATTGCTACTGGAGGTCTTTCTGATTTGGCCAAGGAGTCAGTAACAAATATTAGTGCTGTAGTTAAAAAACTGACAGGTAATGATATCAAAGATTTCGATATACATGTACAATTCCCAGGTACTCATAATGTAGATGGAGATAGTGCTTCGATAACTATGGCTACTGCAATAATAAGCGCATTTGAAGGAGTACCTATTGAGCAGAATCTAGCGATGACTGGTTCATTATCTATCAGGGGAGAAGTGCTTCCAATTGGTGGTGTATCAGCTAAAATAGAAGCTGCGGCAAAGTCTGGAATAGGAACAATTATCATCCCTCGTTCTAATATGCAAGATGTTCTAATTGATGAGAAATATGAATCAATGGTGACCGTAATTCCTGTAGATTCTCTCGATGAGGTCCTAAAACATGCACTTGTTGCCTCAGAACAAAAGGTATCTTTAGTTGAGAGGCTAGCATTAGTAATTGATACTATATCTCATAACGCAGATACACAACCATCTGCATAATTTGATACTCAATACTAAGTATTCTATCTACACGGTGCATGTTTATGGTAACTAAGCAGAGCGAGTCTTCTCCGATGGGGATTTTATTCCTCGTTGTTTTAATCGATATGCTAGGGTTTACATTAGTAATTCCATTTCTTACTTATTTTATCCAAGACCTCGCTTCCGCTGAAGGTATTATGGATATGGGGAAAAGAGATTTGTGGGTAGGTGTAGTGATTTCTTGTTACTCAATCGCACAATTCATATTCACTCCAATTCTTGGTTCTTTAAGTGATATCTATGGTAGACGCTCAATTATAATTTTTGGTTTAATTTCAAATTCAATATTTTTCATAGTATTCGGTCTTTCTGAAAGTATATCAATGGCAATAATCGCTCGATTCCTAGCAGGAGCTGGTAATGGTAACATTGCAGTAGCTAGAGCATATATTGGCGATATAAGTGACCCCAGTATGATATCTCGTAGAATGGGTATGATTGGAGCGGCCTTTGGTCTTGGTTTTATGATAGGGCCGTTTATTGGAGGCGTATTATCCAATCCTTCTTCAAGTATAGGTGGTATTTTCGCGACTTCTTTTTGGATTAATCACCCCTATTTATTACCATGCATGTTCTCAAGTGCTCTTTCATTAATTTCTTTGTCATTAGCAATAACTCGATTGCCTGAGAGTCTACCTCCTGAATCTCGTAAGGTTACTATTAAAGCCCCTTTAAGAGAAATAGGTAGCATGTTTACAAATATTATTAAGGTTATGAAATTACCTAATATTTCTACTTTAATTTTTGCAAATTTCCTTTTCATGGTTGGTTTTAGTATGATGCATGGTACGTTTATTTTATTCACATCAATGGATTCTGAAAATGGTGGTTTAGGTTTCAATGAAATGCAGAATGGTTGGATATTTGCTTTTATTGGTTTGTTAGGTGTGATTGTTCAAGGCGGTTTAATTGGTAAATTGACTGATAGATTTAGCATGAAAGGATTAATGATTTCTGGTACTCTTTTATGTGGTTTAGGTATCGCTAGTTTACCTTATGTTCCATCGGAGATTAGTTGGTTAGTCTTTGTTAGCTCAGCAGCATTAGCGATAGGAAATGCACTATTTTCTCCAACTCAGTCTTCATTATTAACATTTGAAACGAATAGTTCAGGGTATGAATTGGGATCAGTGATGGGTGCTCAGGAAGGATATGGTGCCTTAGCCAGAATAATTGGTCCACTTCTCGCGGCATATATCTGGTCATTAACCGTTGAAGGAGTTGGTTTATGGACTTACCACACCTGCTTCAGGGTAGCGGGGTTAGTATTTGTATTGGCAATATTACTTCAATTTAAAATTAAATTTAGTACGGACTCTCAAGGCAATGTATTAACAAAACAGTAGGTATGTAAATGTCAATTCCAGCAGTAGTAGCTCATGGTGGTGCTGGACCAGGGCCTGTACGTCAAGAGAATTTAGAGAAAGCAGTAGAACGAGCTGCCGATATTCTTAGAACCGGTGGCAATGCTCTGGAGGCGGCTGTAGAAGCATGTGTAATTCTAGAAAATGACCCTGTATTCAATGCAGGGACTGGAAGTGTAATTCGCACTGATGGTTCAGTACTGACTGATGCCTCTATTCAAACGGGAGATGGTCGAATAGGCTTTGTTATAGCAATGGAAAAAACTCCTAATCCAATTAGAGTTGCAGCTGATTTACTTGATGAGGAGATTAATGGACTAACCTCAGCCGGAGCTAGGTTATGGGCTGATCAGAGAGGCCACCTTAAAACAGAAGTTGAAGGTAGGCTCCCTGAAGGCCAAATAGGAGATTTAGATGCAGAAGTTACTGGAGATACCATTGGTGTCATTGCCAGAGATAGTAGTGGGATGATAGTCGTTGCTACTAGCACCGGCGGTTGTAGTTTCCGTCCACCTGGTAGGGTAGGCGATGTTCCACTACCTGGGTCTGGTTTTTGGGCTGAAGATGGTCTTGCAGTAGCTGCAACGGGAATTGGTGAAGCAATAACGAGAGCACTTTTGAGTAATCGAGTTTATGAGAGGATAAGGAATAAGAATACTTCTTTGAAAGATTCAATGGAATGGGGCATTAAAACCCTAATTCCACCGGAACATTCTGTTGGATTAATTGCTCTTGGACCCACTGGTCCGGGTATTGGGGTAGCAAATACAGATATGCCTTGGGCGACTTGGGAAGCGAGTTCTTCTGAATAAATTCACTTTGAATTAGGGATGCGCTTAAGGACATGGCTTTTGCCGACGGTTTAGTGATAGTATGTCTGACATTGAATCTCGCATCCAACAGATTGCATCTGTATTAGGTCAACTTGATGATTCTCAAGTCCCTCGTAACATTCGTTCTTTAGCAAAACAATCAATCGATAAATGGCTTCTGAATAAAGATAAAGCCATGGATTTGAGACTTGGAATGACTGCTTCAATCCTTGATGATATATTCAATGATGCTAACTTACCTCTTCACTTTGGACCTTTGTGTCTACAGATACAAACTGCTTTGGAGACTATTTTATCCGAAGTTCGTCGTGGATAATCTCCTTATTGGAAAGAATCCTATTTTGCTTAATATTAAATTAGATCGGATGAATACATTTAGCGCTAAAATAAAAAATAGTGTTATGCATTAAATGTTAATGCTAATAACGGATTTAGATATTCTAAATCAAGTACTTCGGCGTTCTGTTGCCTTAGGTCTTAGGTTAGTGTACTTACATTTGCGGCAGCAACGAGGTTTTGATCCGCGATGTGTTGCGGAGCACTTCATGCATATCCACTTCTTGAGAAGACGAGCCTCTGCTATACTGTGACGCTGAGCCATATAGTCATGCCGAACTGCCTATCATTGATAATCGCTTTGATAGGAAATCCCTCTTAATATCACTCTGATTTCTAAGATACTCGGACCGAACTGTTCATTCGCCTTCGGCTCAGCCGGACCGCTTGGTGCCAGCGAATATTGTATTAGGAGCCCAGTGGGGCGATGAAGGAAAAGGTAAGGCGATTGACCAATTAGCCCCGGATTCAACGTGGGCTGTTCGTTTCCAGGGAGGGAATAATGCAGGTCATACAATTGTGTTTGGAGATACAACTCTGAAACTACATCAGATTCCTTCTGGTGTCACATCTATGGATTGTAATTTAGTACTTGGGGACGGTATGGTGATTGATCCTTGGGTTCTTGAAGAAGAGCTAGAACGATGGTTTTCATTATCTAAAGAAAGACCAGAGGGTAATCGGTTATTTATTAGTGAACGAGCATCTATAATTTTACCGTTTCATAGATTATATGACTCCGCTGATAAAATCGTAGGGACTACGGGCAGAGGTATAGGTCCGGCTTACCGCGATCGTATTGAGAGAGTTGGAATCCGTTTCTGCGATATTCCAGGTGTGATATCAGATATGGATAAAATATCTAATATCACTACAAGGATGAATAAGCAATTAGATTCAGTAGGGGTGTCCGAGAAGATAACCTCGGAATCTCTTAAATCAGATTTGCAATGGATTTTAGATAGGTATCCTAATACTATTAGGCATACTGGATTAATGATTGACTCCGCATTACAGAATGGTGAACAAATTTTACTTGAAGGAGCTCAGGGTGCTATGCTTGATATTGATCAAGGAACATATCCATTTGTCACATCATCAGTAACTAGTCGCGCAAATGCGACACATGGTGCTGGTATTCACCCTGGTCATGTTGATCAGTGCTTTGGAATTACAAAGGCATACACTACCAGAGTAGGGAACGGGCCATTTCCCTCAGAATTATCTCTTAATGGCGGCCCTGGGCAGCATATGGCTGAAGTTGGGCATGAATATGGGACTACTACTGGACGGCCACGCCGAACCGGTTGGTTAGATATGGTTGCTTTGCGCGATGCTCATCGATTCAATGGATATACTGGTTTGGTAGTGACTAAATTAGATGTTCTAGGTGGTCTTGATGAAATTAAAATATGTATTGGATATGATTTTGATGGAAAAGTGATCAAATATTTCCCAACAACTTCGGACGAAGTCGCTAGATGTAAACCCATTTATGAGACACATGATGGTTTCCCATCTCTTTCTGATGAAGAATGGATATCTATGGCAGATCGTTCACGTTCCGAAGGTATTGGCTATGCTGCTATGCCAGAAAAAGTTCGGCATATAGTGGAAAGAATTGAATTTTTATCAGGTATATCTGTAGTCAGTGTTGGAGTAGGCCCTGATCGAAAAGCCTCTATCGCTAAGGTCGGTGGACCATTTGATGTACCTTCCGAAGAGGCAACGTTCTAATTCGAAGGTCATTTCCAAGGGTACATGGGATTCAAATCCAGAGCTAAAAAGAAGCAGAAAGATGCTTCCGACACAAAAGGTCCTTCGAACGATGTTAAAGAAGAATACTCTGGTGAAGTTCGTTGCGACGTAGCTGATTGTGAGAACTGGGCTGATAAGAAAATAGGTGGTCGAAAACTAGCCTTTGATAGAGCAGCAGATGTTTGGGGTGAAGATGGCTTACTTGGAAATTCAAGAAGAGTTACTATTTGTAAGTCATGCTACAAAGAATGGAAAAAGGCAAAGAAAGATGACCCTAGTGAATGGGGTTGAACCATCTTTCTGTTTTCTTATTAGTAATGATGAAATGCGTTATCTAATAGCGACATAACATGGGCCATCCCGTCAATGAACCGATTCTAGCATATGCTCGAGGTAGTCAAGAGAGAATCGAGATTCAAAGTGAACTCGATAGGCAGATGAATCATGTCCTTGAAATACCATGTATTATTGGTGGTAAAGAAGTATTTACTAATAATACAGTGAATCAAGTCATCCCTCACAAACATAAGCATATTATCGCTAGAGTTCACCTTGCAGGTAAGGATGAAATGGAAGCAGCTTGTAAGGCTGCAGTTGATGCTCAGAAATCATGGATAGAACTCGGACTTGAAGAAAGATGCACGATATTTGAAAGATGTGCTGATTTATTGGCTGGAGAATGGCGGATGAGAGTTAATGCTGCTACTATGCTTAACCAATCAAAGACTGTATATCAGGCAGAAATTGATGCTGCTTGTGAATTAATTGATTTCTGGAGATTTAATTGTCATTATGCACGCGGATTTCATGATGACTTTCAACCATTAGTATCTCCTCAAGGCGTTCTAAATACTACTGAGATCCGTCCATTGGAAGGATTTGTGCTTTCGATAACTCCTTTTAATTTCGCAAGTATAGCAGCAAATCTTCCAAGCGCCCCGGCTATAGTTGGATGTACTTCTGTTTGGAAACCTAGTCGTAACTCGTACCATTCTAACTATGTTTTAATGCAGTTAATGATGGAAGCAGGGTTACCAGATGGTGTGATAAATTTCCTTCCAGGTTCAGGAGCGGAAATCACGGAAGCCGCACTTTCAAATCCTGATTTTGCAGGTCTGCACTTCACTGGTTCAACTGGTACATTCCAAGGGTTATGGCAAGAAATTAGCTTAGCTCTTCCCACATTGAAATCTTATCCAAGAATTGTCGGGGAAACTGGTGGGAAAGATTTCGTTGTCGCACATCCTGATTGTAACCATAGAGGGTTGTTAGTAGCGCTCTTACGCGGGTCGTTTGAATACCAAGGACAGAAATGTTCTGCTGCAAGTAGAGCATATATTCCTAAATCAGTTTGGAGTTTAATATCTGAAGATTTGTGTGCTGAAATTAGAAAAATAAAGATTGGAGATGCTTGTGATTTTTCTAATTTCATGACCGCTGTTATCGACCAACGTTCTTTTGACAAGATTACAGGGTATATTGAGAGAGCAAAGAGTGATCCAAATTGTGAGATAGTTGTTGGTGGAAATTATGATGATTCAGTTGGTTGGTTCATCGATCCTACAATAATTGTAACAAGTAATCCTAACTCTGAAACAATGTCTGAAGAGATATTCGGCCCTGTTTTGACAGTTTATACCTACGATGATGATGATTTTGATAATATATTGAAGGTATGTGATAAATCATCACCATACGCGCTTACAGGTTCAATATTCGCTAACGATGAAGTTAATATTCAGAAGGCATTTAATGCTCTAAGATTTACTGCAGGTAATTTCTATATCAATGATAAACCAACTGGTGCAGTCGTTGCTCAACAACCATTCGGTGGCGCTAGAGCGAGCGGTACTAATGACAAAGCCGGTGGTCCTCTAAACTTGCTTAGATGGATTAGCCCTCGTTCAGTTAAGAGGACGTTGGAGATACAACAAGAATGGGATTATCCGTTTATGCAATCTGATGACTAATCCGAAATATTGAATAATATTCACCTCATCGACGATGATAGGGGAGCTCTTGCTGAGAGGTTACGAAAGTAACGACCCATAGACCTGATCTGGGTAATGCCAGCGGAGGAATAAAAATGGATACAAATATTGCTTATGGATTGATGCTTGCTACACTTGGTTTCTTTGGATATATAGGATACCAATCAGCCGCTAAAAAAGAAATTAATAGTGACGAATACTTGTCCGCAAGAGGTACTCAGAATAGTATGAGTATCACACTCAGCCTATTTGCATCAGGTATGGGCATATGGGTTCTTTTAGGTCCTTCAGAGGTAGGGTATTATGGAGGTTTTTGGGATGTTTTCGGTTACGCTTTATCAGCCTCGACTCCTTTTCTTTTACTTGCTTACGTAGGACCAATAATCAGAAAAAGGTTACCTGATGGTGTAACTCTTGCTGATTATGCTAAATCTCGTGCAGGTAGACCGATGCAGATTTATGTTGGTCTAATTTCAATATTGTATATGTTCACCTTTCTTTTCGCAGAATTCACAGCTATTGGTAAAGTGATGGATATTTTGGTTGGTATGGAACCTTTAGTTCCTATGATTGCAGTGGGAGTTGTGACAGCAGGATATACTGCCTATGGTGGTCTCCCTGCCTCTCTTGAGACAGATAAAATTCAAGCTTGGGCAATTATATTTTTAATTACAACTTTACTATTACTGCTGTTTATTGGAGATATCAATAGTCTAATTTCTGATGCCAAAGCATATACTCCTGAGGATATTGAATGGGATTGGTATCATGGTAGTATCAGTGATACCTCAACTTTCAAATCTGGTTTTGCCCTCGTTATAGCAATAACTGCTGCTGAAATGTTTTCTCAAGGTAATTGGCAAAGGGCATGGGCTAGTGAAGATGAAAAAGCGTTGAAAAAAGGTGCTATCAGCGCATCTCTAATTGTTTTTCCTTTAATATTTATAATGGGTTTCTTAGGTACTTCAGTAGCAGGCCAGGGTGCAATAACTGATCCTGCAGTATCTTTCTTCTATTTGATTGAAGACATAGGTCCAATATTTGTAGCCGCATTCGTCATACTATCTATTGCATTGGTGTGTTCTAGTGCTGATACTTTACAGAACGCTATCATAGCATCTTTATCTAGAGATATATCTAATGATAAAATCAATCTTAATACGGCTAAGTTTCTGACAGTTGCAATGATTCCATTAGCGATATACTTGGCAACAGGACCTACAATCGCTGGCTTCACCTTGGATAGTGGTGGAGTGTTTGAGATTTTTCTAAGAGCGGATCTTTATGCTGCTGCAACTGTGGGGCCAGTTCTACTAACTCTCTGGGATAGAGTTTCATCAAAGGGAGCTCTATTTGGCGCATTTGCCGGCATCTTTTCAGTAGTTATATATGGGATGTTAACTGAAGATTTTTCTGCAGGAGTTGAATATCTATTTTCTCCAACTAACGATGCAGGTTTAGCGAATTTAGAAGTTTTTCTTAGTGCACTTTTAGGATCTTCATTAGTGACTATATTGGTGTCATATCTTATGCCTGATGAATCATAGTTTTCTGATGACTGACTAGTATTAATTATATCATATATATTATTATACATACGTGAACATTGTTATATGCCTCACCTGAGGTGTGAATTTTATGGGCAGTGAGGGGGTATTATCCAAACTGACTTATCCTTGGAAAAGACTCTGGAGTTCCACTTGGTCCCGTCGTGAGATGTTGAATGGTAGTCTTTTCCCTCTGGAAGTTTTTTTCCTTGGAATTATTTTCATTGCTATCCCTTACTTTGGTTCAAATAATATTGCTCATTTATATCTTCAAGATGCATTTTCAGTATTTCCTGAACATCCATACGATCGTTCAATACCTGTCATTAATTGGATGATTATTCCATATACGGCATTATATTTATTTTATCCTGCAACTCTTCTATTAGCTCCAAGGACCGATAGGGGCCGATTAGAACTATTGTCAGCAATGCAAATGTTGATACTGGCAACTCTTTTTTGTGTGATATTCTTCCTTTTATTTCCAGCAGAGATAGATATGAGGAGTGCTATTGATTGGGATTCTATGAATGGTGTCGAAACAATCCTCTTCGAATTCATACATACCTCCGACCAGCCTTGGAATGCATGGCCTAGTTTACATATTGTCCATTCTTACTGTCTTGCGAGGTTGATGACTCATTGGCTTAAAAATAATTATTCTGAAACAAAATGGGCTAATTATTTCTTAATTATATTGTGGGTTGAGTGGGTTCTATTATGTATTAGTATACTTACTACAAAACAGCATTATATGTTTGATTTGTTTTCAGGTATGGCAGTAGGTTTCATTGTATGGAAGGTGTATGAGCCAACTTTAGCAATGATTGAAAGAAAGGGTTCGAAAGTATTAGTGGAAGAAATTGGTTGGTCTAATTAATTATAGACTATTGGCAAGAATGCATTCGCTGCATCTTCACATGCATTTGCAACATCATCCAGTCTTTGCAATACTCTGTACATATGTACTGCTGCCAATGGGTCATCGGAACCTTCTCTGAATACGAATCCTGCTGCACGGCTTTCTACTAGATCAGCCTCGTGTTCCGCAACATTTACTTGATGGATGAGGTCTCTTAACTCTGTTCTTCCTTTTTTAGTATATCCTGAAAGTGTAAGGTTTCTAAGGTGTAGAACTGTATCTTCATACATGGCTGCAGTCTTCTGTACGGCTTCTGCCATTTCAATAACCATTTCTCTAGCTTCTTTATTGTCATAGAGTTCTCTGAATGATAATTGTTCAGCTACATTTTGTGCATAATCTGCAATTCTGTCTTGTCGTCCAAGCATATACAGGAATTCATCACTATCTATCAATAATTTCCATCCTTTGCTGCTTACCTTTTCTCTTAGTGCATTTTTAATATCATCTGCTTTTAATTCTGAATCAATAGTTGCCTGAATCTCTTTGTTAGCATCTTCACCATTACTGGCTTTTATTACAGCTGATAACATGTGATTGACAGTATCTTCTACAGCCTCTGCATGTGTATGGAATAACTCGAACACAGTCGGGTCATATTTCCCACTGTCTCCGCCAGCATCAGAGAGAGCATCTTCTACGAATACTTCCTCTCCATTTGTTTTCCAAATCACATAACCAACCATTAAGAAAGAGATTGGTATAACTACTATCAATTTGAGAGGATCTGAACCCATTGCCACATAAAGTGTAACTGCACCAAATCCTGCAGCTGGAAGACTCGCTATCCACGATGCAGCAATTTTTCCAAATACTCTGAAATCTACGTTTTTTGCTCCTCCTGCTAATCCTACTCCTACCACTGAACCAACTAATGTATGAGTAGTAGATACAGGTACAGCAAGGAACGGCATGGAGAATATCAGGATTGTTGTAGCAGCACCAAATTCCGCTGCGAAGCCCCTTGTCGGTGTGATATCTGTGATTTTTGTACCGATTGTTTCCATAACTCTCCACCCCCAGGTCATTACACCTACTGCAATACCTATTGACCCTAGAAGTATTAACCAAAGTGGGACGTGAACTTCCGGCTGTAAATCTCCACTGCTAAAGATGTCATATATTGCAGCCATTGGTCCTATTGCATTTGATAGATCATTAGCCCCGTGAGCGAATGCAACATATCCTGCAGTAATTATTTGTAGCCATACGAATATTTTTTCCACGCCTTGGAACCCTTCTCCTTGTTTTCCAAATTCATATTTTCTTAATACTGACCATAATACTATTGATGCAATAGATGCGATAATAAATGAAATTATCAGTGAATTAATTGGAAACCATGCATTACTAGACATCGGATTAAATACTCCATCAGAGCCACTATATGGTAAGAAATCAGACTTATTCTCGATCCAACCATTTGATTCTGATTTAGCGATGAATCCTTTGAGTGCTTTGAATTGTAATGCGAGACCTAATGTGAAGAATGTTGGTATTGCGAGTATAGGTGCCAACCATCTTGATCTTGCAATTGGATCCTTAGCATCTAATATTGTTAAACGTACGATGAAGAATGTTATGAATGCCAGAATTCCTCCCATTAATGGACTTGCAACCCATGAAATAACTACTTTTCTGACGACTGCCCAATCAATCAATGTAGTATCATGTTGTACTTCGAGAATTAACCCCACACCTACAATTCCTCCGATTATTGAATGAGTTGCCGATACAGGTAACCCAAATCTTGTTGCAATTGTCAACCAAACTGCTGCTGCCATCATAGCGGCGATGAAACCGAACCCGAGGTCATTAGCAAAGGATTGTGTAACTACCTCAAAATCTACATTTAGTATCCCCTTCCTTACAGTATCAGTAACTGCATCTCCTGCTAGAAATGCACCTAGAAATTCGAATACAGCTGCAAATATTACTGCTTGTTTTAATGTAATTGCACGGGATCCTACCGATGTCCCCATTGCATTAGCAACATCATTGGCTCCAATGTTCCAGGCCATATAGGCACAAACAGCAATTGCCATAATCAGAACTACAGTCATAATCGGTTCCATATGTTACTACGTGGTTCATTCAGTTTATGTATTTTGAAATATAGAATCTATATAGTTTTTTTAAAAACGCTGTACTGAGTTTAGTATATAATTATATATCTTAGGTGGTCTTCGCATAAACATGAACTCTGAGAGCGGAGCTAAGTCCGAAGTTAGAAGAATACAGTTGACCGGTGGCTCAACCTACATTGTCAGTCTTCCAAAGAGTTGGGTCATTCAACATGGTTTAGAAGCGCGAGATGAAGTAAGAATTGAATGGCGTCCTTCGGGTACATTGAGAGTCATAGCGGATGCATCTTCAGTGGTCAAACAAAGAGAAGTGAGGATAAATTGTAACGAAATACCAGATCATATGATATTTGATCATTTAGTAGCGTCTTACTTATCAGGGGCTCATAGAATAATTATCTCATCACCTACTGACCTTTCTCGTTTACAAAGGAAAATACTACGTGAATTTATTAAATCAACCAGGGGGCTTGAGATAACTAATGATCAAGGCCGAGAAATAGAAATGATAAGTCTTATTAATTCATCTGAGATGCCTTTATATTCAAGCATAAATCGAATGTATTTACTCATATCTCGGCAAATAAGGGACTTTTCAGAAGTTCTTATGGGCGGTGACGTAGATATATTGGATGATTCTTCAGAGATTGAGAATGAAGTTGATGCTTTACGATTACTTCTTGAAAGGCAAGCAGGTCAGATTTTGGAATCTGCAAGTATAGAAGATTCTTTGGGGACTTCAAGGTGGGAGGCAGCAGAGTTATGTAAATTAGTTAGAACACTGGAAAGAATGGGTGATCATAGTTATGCATTATGTGACTTAGCAAAGTCGTATAAAGTTCCTAATTTATTGAATATGGATTCTTTACCATTATCAATGATTCCAGTTTGGCAAACTTCTATAAAGTTATTAGTATCTAATTTGAGGAACAGAAACTTCTCAGAAATTCACGATGCTAAGTCGCAATTAATATCTGCGAAAGAAAATTTAATCCAATATGAAGAAGAACTCAGAGCAAGCGAAATAGAGATATCTGATGCTTTATTTTTAGATCGAGTATCTGAATCATTGAGGAGAATCTGTGCTTATTCAATAAATATGGGTGAAATATTGATGAATATACAAACACATAGAGATTCTATTGAAGTGTCTTACTAGTATGTTTCAGAAAGAGTTGGTTATTTCACCACGAACGAATTTAATATATCTCTGTTCTTCATTTTCTTCAAAGGGATGTTGTCCGATGTTTTGCTGATATGCAATACCAATCCATGATCCATCTTCACTAATTACAGTTTCAAAAAAATCATGTAAAGCATGCACATCACTGTTTGCTTCATCATATGCTGTAACTACATGTAGTGGTTCAGGATCAGCAATAGTGAAGTCCCATTGGTCACCTTCTTGAGGTTCAACTAGAGCACCTGCATAGAGATGCCATTCTTCTCCTTCTACATAGTCTCCATCTAAATCGCCATCATCAAAATCAAGTCCATAGAACGCTAAAGTAACTATATTTTCATCACTAATACTTACAAATGGATACATCTGAATCCCATTAATATGTGATACGTTCCAAGTTGACCAATTTACTCCATAATCATATGAAAGAGCAATTCTTAATTCCCAAGGTCCTATTCCTCCATTAGGGCAATCTGACCAGACCACTGCTACTGTCCCATTTTCGTTTGTATTTACTACTGGATATCCTTCGGGGCAGTTTCCTTCCCTTGCCCCTACTTCAATTGGTGCAGCCCAACTACCATCTGTTAGCCCGGTCCCTCTTCCATAGTCATCGCTTATACGCACAACTACTGTACCAGTCGTTGAATCTGCATCTTCTTGAGCAATGTAGACATATGACCCATGTCTTTGACTGGCAATAGTACTCCAGCCACCTGGAACTGCATAGCACTGACTAAATGTCAGACCACCATCTTCGGAGTGGTAATACCAATATCTACCTACATCACCAGTACATTCTGGAGGTGATGCCCCTGAATTTCCTAGGTAATGGATTATTCCATCTCCTTGAGCAGCCACCCAAGGCCTATCATCAGCAGCCATAGTATTCATTCTTTGACATAATGCAGTATCATAGGATGTACCATTATCAGAGAGTGTATGCCACCAGTTATCTTCTAAAGTAGTATCTAAGTAGTACACAGTATCTTGAGCATCTACTGAAATATCCCCCTCATCTCCAAGACATTCTGAGCCTCCAGCAAAGTAGTTTGCAGTAAATGAATTACCTGGTGTGGGTCCAAAATTCTCACCATGGCCCCATGTAGTACCATTGTCATAGGATGACCAGAACCAAGATGCCCAGTAATCCCAGCTTGTTTGAGCTCCCTCTTGGCAAGCATACCATGGCCCCGGATCCCCACCCAATACTGGGAAAAATGGATTACTTTCTCCTCCCCATCTCAAATCTTTGTGAGCAGTAATGAACATGTTTCCATTACTTGTTATCGAAATACTTGGTTCATACCCTATTCCATATTCAGGAAGATCTTGTCCATTTGAATCATCTACACATTCCGGATGCCTTGGCATATACTGGCTTTCACTCCATGTGATTGAAATAGAATTACTACTGTTATTTTCTTCTGAGATTTGATTACTGTCTAGTACAAAGATTTGTAATGAAGCGACTATCAATATTATCACTAATATTATCGCGTTAATAGATAATATTAACTTGTTTGTATCTATTCCTTTTTTATCAAAATAATTCACTTCAGAGCCGATAACAATCGTATCCATAGGGACACTCACTTCAGACTCCATAATACATCGAATAGTCCCTACTCTTTGAGTTTCACCTATCTCTGTCTATGATTATTATGCAATGATTGATGATACTATTTCCGGTTGTGTCAAGTAAATCAATAACCCAACACCTGCAAACATCATCATCCACGAACCAATCGCTTTGATTAACCCAGTCGAACTTCTAAGATAACCAATCATCGCTTGTCTACCCATACTTACCAATGCCGTAACAGCAATCATGAGGAAACTAACTGAGATCATTAGCCCCAGGAGACCAAATAAAAATTCAGTTCTTCCAACAACTGCAAGCCATCCTATGAATGGGAAAACTGCAGCAGCAGTACAATCTACAGATGCAGCAGAGTACCCAATACCCCATAGATACATATTTCTTCTTGGGGTAAATAATTCGTCATTGTCTTCTTTAGTTTGGTATTTGTCAATGACATTCTGAACTCCTGAAAGTATGTGAGAAGTCCATCCTAATAGCATCAAGCCTCCTAGAATTACTAGTAGGCAAGCGATTCCAACTGCGATATCATGTAGGAAACCAGAGAGATTGAATATCTCAGATAATCCAAATATGATTATTCCAATCACTGAAAAGAAGGTTAATTGTCCTAAGGCTGCATATGAACCCATCATTAATGGTCCGGGTATACGCCCAATTAATTTGCCATTTTCTCTTAGTTCATCTTCTCTCATCCCTAGGTTTAGTGTATATGTGATGTAAGATGGTAATACTGGAAATGCACATGGACTAAAATATACTAATATACCTAAAAATAATCCAATTATGAATACACCTTGGACCGACCGGTCGGTCTTTTCTATTCCAAATCTTAAATCCTCAGCATTGCCAATATTTGCTTTTTCTATAGCATTATCAAAAGAATTCCAACCATCAAGTGGGGTGCCAGTATTTTCTTTTGCAATAACATACCCCTCATGATCGATTACTAACGCCAGAGGTATTAATTGAGCAGAATAATATTCTACAATATCTCCCCTTTCACCATTTTCCAGAAGTATGACATCTTTCCCTCCATTAACAAGAGGCCAATACATATATTTTTCAGAATCAGAATCCCCAAAAGTTGAATTTATTTGTTCAAAACTTTCATAGTCGTACCATGAGGCAATTGAAACTACAACTACTGGATATTCTCCATCTAGAGCTTGCCAAGATTCAATATTTTGATTGATATATTCTTGTACATAATGGCAATTAGAACAATCTATTGCCATGAAATCAAGTATCACGACCTTTCCTCGTAAATCGTATAACTGTAAACTTCCATTATCTAATGTTACAACATTATCAACCCCAGTTCTATTCATGGTTGGAGCAATAAAATCAGGTACAGGTTCAATTTCATCAGAAACACCATAAATTGATGCTGAGAATCCAAAAAGAGATAACGATGCAAACCCAATAATACAGAACAATATTATACCAATAACAAAGGCTTTCCAAGTATCTTTTTCTTTAAGAACGCTAAAGTCCAAACTTGCGTTCATAGACTATCCTAACGCATGATAGTTTTTCATACCGGCGCCTAAGCGTTCATATTTTATTCGATTAAATCTTATGAATCTGACATCCTTCTATCTCACTATTGAAGACCTTGACTACATCCAAACGTATTATGGGTAAGCCGTGGTCTCCATCTCATGTATCCGAAGTTGCAAAAGGAGTAGGTATTGATCTCAGAATTAGTGGCGATGTAAAAGAAGCTCTTGTGGCTCTATTACAGTCTGAATTGCAGAGAATAACTCGGAACATGGAAGAAGAAACTCTTGAAAAAGACCCTAACCGGAAAACTTTAGGGGACCCACTGAGAACCAGGCTCGGTTTTAACAGAACAAGAGGGTTGATGATTGATGAAATTGTTAACGTTGAATCGGTAAGTTCTGCTGCCGTTGTTGCAGCTAATGAAATTCTAGAGAGTTATCTCCAAAGGATTCTCCTTTCGGCATCCGAAGAGGCATCCAGTGAAAAATTAGGGACTATTATGAAGAGGCATTTGGATTTAGTTTTATCAGACTCAAAATCCAATATAGGTGATGAATTAATTAAATCAGAAACTAATTCAGATAACGAATTTATCGCTGATTCAATTAATGATTCTAAATTTGACGTTTTAACCTCAGTTAGCCTTAGGAACATCATGAAACAGTTTTCAGGTAAGAAATTAGAAAATGATGCAATAGATGAATTATTATTGTTATACTATGACTATGCATCAAGTATTGAGTTTAATTTACAGAAGAATATTAGTCTAGGTGACCTCAATGAAATCCGCCTATCTTTCGGCAAATTCGAGCAACTCATGATGCTAGGTTGGATGAGGAGAATTCTAAAGTCTGCTTCCGAAAAAGCAGATTCTCAAGGTTCTAATCTAATAAAATTAGATCATATAGTCGCTATAGACCCCTGGTCTTGACAATTAATTCATGAATTCATTTTCGAATGTCGAATCTAAGAGCTCTAATAGTCCTGAAACATTCTCATGAATTTCAAATAATGTATTATCTGCAGTGTAGATTAAGAGAACCTCTGCTTCAGTTTCATGTTCCTCAATAAATTGGTATGCACATATAGTTTGTACACGTATTCTTGTTGGCCCTAAGTCTGTCATTGCTTTAATCCACATGCTCATGAATCTGGCGGCGTTCGAATAGGGGTTTTAATAGTTCCGATGGAGTGCATTATCCGTTTAACGGTAATGTCATTTCTTTTTATCGCCGGATGACGTGTTTCTATTTCCTCTATCCTGCCTTTTACCTTTATCAGGGCTATTTCCCTTATCGGATCTATTCCCTCTGTTATTTCTTTTCCCTCTATCTCCTTTTTTCTTATATCGGGAATTAGAATCATCACTTGAATCATCTTTCTTATTGAATGATTTATGCCCTTTCTTTCTTTGTCTCTCAGAAGAGCTTCTAGATTTCTGTGCAGGGCCTCTCTGTCTCTTATTTTTCCTACTTTTATTATTATTATTATTGTTATTATTTTGAGGTTTTCTTTCCTCTTCGTATTCTTCTTCAACGTACTCCATTGGATATTCAGTTAAGTTTTCTACATTAGGTGGTTGAAATCTTCTTTTGATACCTACTTGATTTTGAATTTTATTGTATGATCTTTGTTGTGACCTTTGCACATATGAAATTACTACGCCTTCTGCTCCTGCTCTCGCGGTTCTTCCACTACGGTGTTTATACGCCTTTGAATTTTCAGGAGGGTCGTAATGAATTACACAATTTACTCCTTGTATATCTATTCCTCTGGCTGCAACATCCGTTGCTACTAATGCTATAGATCCTCCTTTAGTAAATCGCTTTAATGCACGATCACGTTGTCTTTGATTTAATCCGCCATGTAATGTAGATACTCTTAGGTCAGCATCATACATTTCATCACCTAACTTATCTACACCTCTCCTTGTCTTGCAAAATATCATGGTTTTACCACATTTAGCTATTACTTCTGAAGTCACACCTAGTTTTTGATGTGGCTTTATAGTCCAAAACAAGTGTTGCATGTTTTCTATACTAACTTCTTTTGGTCCAACTTCAAAAGTCACAGGGTTCTGTTGATAATTTCTAACTAAATCTGCAACATCATCATCAAGTGTTGCACTAAATAGAATAGTTTGCCTTTGTTTTGAACATTTATCTAAGATTTTACAAACAGGTTCCATAAAACCCATGTCTGCCATTCTATCTGCTTCATCGATTACTACCGTTTCCACATCTTCTAATTTTAATGCACGTCTATCTAAAAGATCAAGTAACCTTCCAGGGCAAGCTACCAGTATATCCACACCTCTATTTAGTGCATTATATTGGTTTTTATATGATACTCCTCCATATATTGAAACAACATCTCTGTCTACTGCTGCAGCAATTGGTCTTAGAACTGAATTAATTTGTTCCGCTAGCTCCCTAGTAGGTGTTAATATTAGACTAGTAGGTCTTTTTGAATGAGCTCTCTTAGATCTAGTAATTAATGGCAATCCAAATGCTAGAGTTTTACCGGAGCCAGTAGGTGCTCTACAGCATACATCTTTACCAAGTAATGAGTCAGGAATTGTTTCTGTCTGAACTTCAAAAGGTTCCACAATACCTTGACGTTCTAGTACCTGAACTATTGCGGGATCGATTCCCAAGTCTGAAAATGATGCCACAACTTGTCCCTACTGTTTGCTCCGCGACGACCATCCCTATTTAGCATCAACAGTAGTTATATCTTACATTATTGAGTAGTACTAAGGTTATCTATCAGTGAAGAGGCTCCTATTCTAAACCGTTTCCTATTAATTATTGTTAGGTCTTCTTGTTCTATTAATTCAATAAATCTGATTGCTTTATCTCTATCATTTATTCCACCAGAAATTTTCATACCCAATTTTTCTTTGAAAGTTAATTCATGTCTCATCAATTCATATGATAGGATTTTCACGTCATCTTCAGTACATGAACCTCTTTTACCTGTACAAGTTTTTACAAAATCGATACCAACTGATAATGCCATTCTTGTGACTGCTCTAATTTTTTTCTCGCTAAGCAATGGTGTTTCAATAATTACTTTCAGTGGTATTCCTTTTGATGCATTCCTCATTGTTACTAACTGTTTTAGTTCGATTTCATTGGGATAATCATCTTTATTACGTGGTTCTAGAACTATATCGATTTCATCTGCACCTAAATTAATTGCTGAGAATATCTCTTTTTCAATTTCTATACAATCGTTACTACCTATGGGGAAACTTCCAACTAATGCTGCTATTGCTATATTCGAGTCAAGAACTTTTTGAGCGGTTTTAATATGTTCTGGGAAAATACAAATTGCTGCAGGCGTATGTCTGTTTGCATTTTCACAAAAATTGATCAGATCTTCATCATTAATGTCATGATTTAGGAGTGTGTAATCGAGGTATTTCATCACCTCATTATCGTTCAAAATATCACCTAATAGTTGGATTTTTCGAAATCTCGCATAAATGAGACAAGGGTTTCTACACTTTCTATAGGACAACCATTGTATATGCTTGCTCTGATTCCTCCTACGCTTCTATGTCCTTTTAATCCCTCCATCCCTCTTGATTTTGCTTCATGTAAGAATTTTTCTTCGAGTTCTTTATTAGGTAATCTCCAAGTTACATTCATCACTGAACGAGAATCTTTCTTAGCATGTGGTTTCCAAAAATCACTTCTATCTAGTTCTTGATAAAGTAAATCTGATTTTGCTACGTTTCTTGCAATAGACCCTTCTAGTCCACCATTTTCTTCTATCCAGTTGAATACTCTATCCAGAACAAAAATCCCGAATGTATTTGGTGTGTTAAATAATGATTTTTTCGATGAATGAACTGAATAATCAAGCATAGTAGGTAAATTATCTCCGGCTCTCTCTAGAGCCCATGGTGATAAAATAACTACTGTCACTCCACTAGGGCCAAGATTTTTCTGTGCACCTGCATAAATTAAATCATGTGCGCTTACATCAATTTTAACTCCGGTGATATCTGAACTAGCATCTACAACTCTAGGTTTACCATAGCTATCTGGAAGATGGTGATACTGTGTTCCAAATAGTGTATTATTAGATGTATAATGGACATATGCTGCCTCCTCTCGGATTGAGTAATCTCCATTCTGAGGGATTGAAGTAAAACCATTCTCAGAATCATCCCATCTTGATGAGGCGTCTCCTATTCTATTTGCTTCTTTCATTGCCTTCTGTGACCATATGCCAGTCACTAAAAAATCTACCTTTTCTCCCATTTTTAGTAGGTTTAGGGCTGACATATAAAATTGTAAAGATGCTCCTCCTTGCAAGAAAAGAATAGTATATTCATCAGGTACGGATAGTATTCTACGCAACCTTTGCATCGCACTATCTATGACTTTTTGAAAAGTTTCGCTCCTATGGCTAATCTCTATTAGTCCCAAACCACTTCCCTCTAAGTTAGGGAGTGCCTTTTGACATTCTTCGATTACCTGTAGAGGCAATATTCCTGGGCCAGCGCCGAAGTTGTGGATACGTCCCGATGTAGTCACATACAACGGGTATGGGTATGAGTCTTTGATGGCATCGGCTCAGTGGATAATTTAAGGGTGAGGTTCATCTTATAGTGGCTAGACGAAGGTCTATGTTGCGTATAGGCCTAGTCATGCTCCAGGGCGCGCGACATGCTCATATCAATGCTCTAAATAGTGCTGCGGATGAATTAAAAATAGAAATTAAAATTTTCGAATTACGTAAAAATACTGATTTACTTGAATCAGCCCCTCATGTAATAATTCTGCCTGGTGGAGAATCAACAACAATGCGTCTCATAGGCAATGGTACGAATTCTCAATTACTTCCTGAATTATTTAAGTGGATGAGGGATAATCCTAATTCACCCGTTATGGGTACTTGTGCAGGTGCGATATTGCTCTCCGATCCTCAGGATGGCGGTGAGAAGATTATTGATGCAAAAGTCAATAGAAATGGTTATGGTGGACAATCTGAGTCATTTCAGTCGATAGTTAATTCAAATCTTATTGATAGTGAATTTCCTGGTGTTTTCATTCGAGCACCTAGATTTTCGAGTATAGGTCCTGAATCTATACCTGTGGTATCGCATGATGGTGAAATAGTTGGGGTTAGAACTAATAATCGAATAGCATTAACATTCCATCCGGAGTTATCTAACGATAATAGTTTCCATAAATGGTTACTCTCAAAAGCATCAGGAGTGTTTTCATGAAAAATTTAGTAAGAATTGTTCAGGCTCCCCAGCAGCCAGAAGTTGCAGATAATCAGGATACTGAAGGTTGTATTCAATGTCAAATGGGTAGTAAATTAGTACTTTTTATCACTGGGCATTGTCATTGGATGTGTGATTACTGTCCGCTTTCTGAAACAAGAAGAGAAATTGACTTCATGTATGCTAATGAACGAAAAGTCGAGATAGGAGATTGGCAAGCAGTAATTGATGAATCTAAGGCAATGAATGCAACTGGGGCTGGTATTACCGGAGGTGACCCAGTTATGGCCCGTGAGCGAGTTTTAGAAGGTGTTAAGGTATTGAAAGCTGAGTTCGGACCTGAATTTCATTTGCACATGTATACTAGTATTCCATTTAAACCAGAATGGGCTAAAGATTTTGCTGAAGCAGGTCTTGATGAAATAAGGTTTCATTTTTTAGATTTAGAATCAGAAAAGTATCGTAATACAATAACTGCATGTAAAATGTCAGGAATGTTAACTGGAGTAGAATTACCCTGTGAACCAGATAAGGAAGAAGAATTAATGCAATTATTGGAAAAAATGAGAGATATGGATGTCCAGTTTCTTAACTTAAATGAGTTAGAAATAACGGTTGGTAATCATGATAACATGGAATTAAGAGGATTTAATCTGTCTACTGAGATTACAGCAGGTGCTGCTGGATCAGCTGAATTATCGATTGCTATGAGAGACAGAGTCATGGCTGCAGAATTAGGTATTCCTGATCCTATAGATGGAGTTCTTAGACAACCTTATGGTTTCCATCTGAAGTTTTGTACTTCAACTTACAAAGACTCAGGTCAACTACGTAGACGATTCATTCGAAGAGGTGAGCATACAATTGCTCCTCATGAAACTTTAACTGATGATGGAACACTGATCTTTGGTGTATTGTCATCACCACCTGATGAGCAAGAGAACTGGATAGATGAAATAAGTCAAGAAACAGGTCTTCCATCTCGCTTTCTCTATTGGGATGAACTAAATTCTCGGATTGAAATGCCATTAGTAGTAGCGGAAGATATTGCAAATGCAGTTGATGCAGAAGTGTCTATAGTAGAGGTGACACCAACTTACGAAAGAATGGAACTAACTGTAGTACATCTTAATTCTAAAGACTAATTATTAGTTTAGATTTATTTGTTTTGCACGTTGAGTTCATTTACCATTGACTTTAGTCATGTGATATGCCAGTGAGGCGAGCCAATCCCGAGGTTAGTGGTGTTGACCCATATAAACGCCTATCTGCATCTCAAGTTATTACTTGGAAAACCTGTCCAAGGCTTTGGTATTATTCATATATTCCTAAACTAAAGAGCCCCTTACCTCCTCAAATATTACGAGGTAATGCAGTTGAAGATTGTATATCTCGTATCCTTAGAGAGTCACCTGTTTTTTTATCACCCTCTGATGGTAATCTAATATCCTCCCCTCTAAATTCAGATGGTTCAGTATCATATGATTCCGAAGATGGTTGGTTTTGTCCTGGGTTGGAGCCTAGGTCGAAAGACATGTGGCCTCAAAGTCGTGAAAAATTATATGATTGGGCATTATCAAGAGTAGATATACATTTTGACTATTGCTGGGATTCTGCAATATCAGACTGGAAATCAAGCCCAAATCGAGTTGGTAAATCCGAAGACATTGATCCTGCTGAAGGTCGCCAGATGATTATAGCAGGTCTCAAGCTCCATCTAGATCAGGTCGAATTATGTTTGAATGCAAATGGTGGCCCTAATTTGGAATCTTGGAGGAAAGGTGAATTCCGGCCAGAATGGCCAGCTCCAGATGGTTTTCCAAAAAAGTGGAACATACCTCACCCAGGTGCAGAAGTAGAACTTTCACCGGTTTCATGGGTCGAGGCATGGGAAATATCCCGTCCTTGGTTTGTAGATCCTGACGGTTCTAGTTTTTCAGAAACTACATGCCATCCTGATGATTGGTTTCAGGGTGAATATGATTTGATTTACCGCTGGACTGGAGGTATCCGTATTGTTGATTTGAAAGCATCGGTTGGAAAAGGTGATCGTTCGGGAGGCTATCTTGAGCAACTGAGGTTGTATTCTTGGATATGGTGGGAGACACATGAGAGAAATGATGAAGTTGAAGGATTAGAAATCTGGTATTTAGGTCCGGGAACTATCAAAGAAGTACCTATGCCCGATGAATTAGAGATGTCAAAGTACAATGATGAATTAGAACAATTATATCAAAAAATACATTCAAAAATTCCAGAAATAACGGATTGTCCTCCAGAACCTTTACCGTTAAGGTACTTTGATGTTGGAGGTAAACCTTCGAATCCTGCAATTGACCCCAATCCGAAGGCACGTTGTGTACGTTGTGAACTTCGTGGAATTTGCGAAAATAGTGATTATGAATTAATTTTACCATCTTTCAAAAGATTAGAAAAATTTTCTCATGCTTGGCCTATAACTGCAATGAATAATATTAAGACACGCCATACTGTTATTGGAGATGTTAGGGAGTTAAATGGCCCAACTCTTAATTCTAATGGTGAGATTGATTTATCATTTAGATTAGTTGATGGTTATGAAAGAGCAAAAGTCAGAGTTCATCGCTTTGGAGGACTAAAGGAAGTATCTAGGTCAATTCAAAACGAAAGTCGAGTTAAGATTGAAAATGCTTTGACATCTATCTGGCGTAGTGAGTTAATTATAGACTTAGATTCAGATTCAATAGTTTCTATTGCTAAGGATGAAGAAAGTGCACCAATGATTGAAGTTGAAACAAGAGTAAATGTTGTAGGTAGAATTTGGTCAATAAATGCTTTTCCCAATGGAAAAGGTGTGGCACGCTGGTCAATTACTCTTCTTGATAGTAGTGGATCTGTCGGCGTAGTAGCATTTAAGCAATTTATTCCAGTTATAGCAGCAGGTCTTTCTAGAGGCGACGAAATCGCAATTCTCAATGGTGAGATAGGTGAATTCGCGGGGCAAAAGCAAGTAAGACTGGGCCCTGGTGCCCGCGTAGTTCTTCTGAAAAGCTCAGAAGATTTAGATCCATTCTAAATAATTAATTATTATTGCCTATTAATGGAATTATTCTACCTACAGTGTCGTTAATGACTCTACCTGCTAGATTATTGAAACGACTTGGGACTGGTGATAGGTATACTTTTCCAGTTCCTGAAATGACATTAACAAAACCTTCTCCTCCTGCAAACTTTGACATCATTCCTTTCCCTAACAGTTTCACCTCATAATTTAATCCTGCATCTCTAGCAACTGCAAAGTTTCCATCTACTGTGAGTGTACTATTTACTAGATTAATTTCTTGAATAGGTCCTTCTGAATAATATACTAGAGTTCCAGTTCCTGAAACACTAGTTTGCCAGATTCCTTCTCCACTAAACATAGTAATTCCTTTATTTCTTATAATTCCTACTTCAATTCCTAAATCAGAGCATACATAGGCACCTGAATCGAGAACCATTGAGTTGCCATCTAACTCTATTATGTGGTATTCTCCAAATGTTGGAGGGCCAAAGAATACTTCTCCATTACCTGTGTATGTCGGTCTGAATACTGATTCACCTGATACCATTGATTTTAGAAATCCACCCATACTTGGTTTTTTAGTTACCATCTCTATATTTCCTATCATGTAGTGTAATGCACCTGATTCAGCGCGTACAGTATCTCCATCTAGTGTGACTTTAATCATTCTTAGTTCTTCAGTATCTACAATTTCATATTGAGGCATATTTTATCGTCGCTATAATTTTCTTATATGAAGTTATGTTTAATTTGCTTTTTGGCGCCGAGAGAGGGATTTGAACCCCCGCGTCCAATGGACAATGGATTTCGAATCCATCGCAATACCGGGCTATGCGATCTCGGCTGTAATTATTCCACTTACGGATTGGTCATAAGCGTGACTCGTTTGGAGTGAGACATGCGTGTTCAGGTCAAATATAATGATGATATCCTAATTTTTGAATCAGAGGAACCGAAGAAAATAACTGAGATACTGAAAAATTTTGAAATTCCTTCGTCTACAGTATTGGCTGTTTATGATGACAATATTGTCCCACATTCATCAATTATTAGTGAAGATATAATGATAGAGCTAATTGTCGTATCATCGGGTGGATAAATCATAACCAAGTTTTGAATTTACCTCAATAGTTTCAACCTCAGTATGCTTTCTAATGATGGCTGCTTTATTTCCAAGTAATTCGATGCCTTCGTCATCGCATCTAAGGAATGAACCCTCATATAGCCCTATGACCTTGCTATCATTGGACTGATGAAACTCATCTATTCTTCTTTTTCGAGTTTCTCCAAAATGTTGATTATAATTTTGATCATTATCTTCTTTCCACCATATCCCTCCTGGGTAATAATGTGGATTAATCTGGAATGGTACAATTCCAAATGTTTCGAATGAAGGTACTAAATCAATCGGCATATCATTTGTTGTTTGCATTGTAGGTGAAGCAACATTAGATCCTGCACTAACTCCTGCATATGGAATATTGTCGTCTAATATCCTTCTTTTTATTGGTTCTATTAATTTATCTTCATGTAATTTTTTGACTAATGAGAAAGTATTGCCTCCACCTACGTAAATCCCCTCCATTGTACGAATAGCTTCTAGAGGATTATCGAATTCATGTATTCCAATAATTTCATAATCCGAATCCTTGAACCTCTCTCTTACTGAATCTGTATAGTCATCATAATTATGACTTGCATAGGGTATGAAAATTATTCGTTTGCAATTTTTGAAATTTTCATTCATTAATTTCAGATACAAGTTCATCCTTTCAGGCGTTCTTATCCCGCCACTTCCTAAGAGTATCCTCATTTAATTTCCTCAAGCATAAAAGTTTGAATCACTAGAGTTTTCAGTATCATCCAATATCTCGTTTATTGATCCAGATACTTCCATAGTTGCTAATAATTTCTTAGCAGTTTTTTCCGTAGTATCTAAATCTAAGTTCAGAGGTAATTCTAATCCTTCCTCTATCCATGATGCTAGCCTATCTGCTGCAAGAACATCTGCACTTGCACCTATGGTTTCAGCTACTAATCCAATAGCTGGAACCTTATGTAATGGTGAAAGTGAGATTAGAAGTCCTGCAATTCCAATCATTCCCGATTTAGGTTGATCATTTGTAACAGTGATATCATTTTTCTCTAAGGATTTTTTAACCTCTGAATCTGCACAAATTACATGTATATTTCTTTCATCTGCACCTGCTGCTAGACCTGCTAAAACTAATAATTGAGGTGTTTTATGCTTTTTTGCTAATTCGAGAATGCTATCAGCAACCTCAAACTGTCCATTCGCAGTCATTGGTTGTAAGTCCCCTCCAATTGTGATTATAGTTTTTCCATCTGGGAGTATTACTGAATTTATATCTAATCTTGGAGGTGCCATTAACCCCTCTTTTGATAATGTGGCATGTGGAGGGAAATCTGGATGTAATATCCATCCAATGGTCCTTGAAGGATGTTTTTCAACTAATGCATCAACAACTAGCTTTCCTACATTGCCCACTCCAGGCACTGCTTCTAATATTGCCGAATGTTCAGGTAATCCTTCGCCAACTATCCAATGGAATCTTGTTTTCACTCTTCTTCACCCTCGATTACTTTCCGAGGGGTTGGGAGTGACTCTATCCATTCATCACTGCCTGCGTTGACTCTTTGCCTTCGCCTAGTTCCTTGTGGGTCTTCTGGAGAATATTTCAGTGGAGCAACAGTCTCCATTACTCCTTCGCATTTTTTGCAAATATCTCCAAGGCCATATCCCTCACAGTCTTTACAACGTTGTAATTTTGTTCGTACCATGTGACCCCTCAGATTGTTGTGATGTATGGGGGTGTATGAATTAATATGTTCCTAATCCCTCATCATAGTCTTTCTATGGTGATTGACCCCTTGACCGATTTGATTTTTTTTGTTGCTATTTTCTTTGCAGAATCCCATGCAGATTCTGCTGATGAGTAATCTGGTGCTTTAATGTCAATACGATAATGTGGCGCCCCATCATAGTGGCAAGTCAGCGTTACTTCTTCTTCATTCTCAACTACTGACTCCACAGCTGCTAATGTTTCCCTAATTGCATGGACTCCTTCTGAACCCCATACCTCAATATCATAAATACCTCTAATTTCTACGAAAGGTGGGACTATATTCTCAACTGCTAGTTCTGTTACTACTTTCATCCAATCTCCGGAGAAACCTGAATCAGATAATGCAGTTTCTGATATTGCACACTCTTCAAGTGCTCCATAAAGTGATCCAAATTGTTCAATCATTTCTTCAGAGATTGTTTCAGTCTTTTCAGCATCCCACTCTACCCTTTCTGCCGCAACGCGCATAATTTGAGTTGCACGTTGTTGATTCTTCCAGGTTTGTAAAGTATCTTTTTTTCTTTCTGCTGAAACGGACTTAATGGAAAGGTCGACCCTCTGTCGATCTTTCTTTACTTGTACTACCTTAGCGACGACTCTTTGCCCTTCTCTTAGATGGGATCGAATATTCTTTACCCAACCAGCAGCAACCTCTCCAATGAATACGAAACCTTCTCTCTCGCCATATCCACCTAACTTTAGGTATGCTCCATTTTCTTTAACGCCCTTTACAGTACAAACAAGAAGTTCTCCTTCTTCAGGCCATGTTTCATCGGCTTCACTCATTGTATTCTGTCCCCATCATTCGAGGACATCTACAACTGTGCTTCCAGATAAATCTGCCTTTCCGCCTGCTGGTCTTGCCAAAGTAGCACCGCAAATTGAACAGGAGATTGAGGTTGACGCCCTGTCGAATAGGATGGTCTCATGTCCGCAATCTGTGCAACTTACACGTAGGAATTTTCCACTCATCATTATCCCTCAATCATTTATCAATCAGTTCGAATTTCTTCGCTCTCTTTCCTGCAGGAGAATGTCCTTTGCCTGTTTCCGTGCATCTAAATACTAGATTGACACGCTTTGTTGGCTTTTCACCTGAAGGTTTCGGACGAGGGAAACCCCTGTATCCTGCTGTAGCTTTACGGAATCTTCTTTGACCCCATTTGAGTTCACTAGCGCGCCTTTTCTTGACACGTTCGACTGTATGTTCGGTATGCTTACCAGCAGAAGGGCTGTAACGCATCACTTTACGCGGCATCTTTACCATCTTTAGCACCATAGCGTCTTACGACGAAGCGGGCGACTGACGACCCGTATATGAACTCTGTCGCGTAATCTTCGAACCTATAATTGAACATTTAGTGATTTTATCTAAAAAACATAGATGAAGTAGTGACTGCGGGGAATCATCGTGATTACGGCTCCTATGCTGATTTGGCTCGGCTTTTTTCTTATAATCTCTGGTATATCCCTTGGAAGGATGGGACCTTCATTCAAAAGAAATCAGTATGCTTTAATTTTTGTTCTTCTTGGAACTTTATGCATACTTATTCCTAAATCTAATATCCTGGGTATTGTAAATTTTGGCGATTATGACTCATTTTCAGGCCACCAATTACCTGAATATTATTTGATGAATGTAACTTATAATTTCATCCCTTGGTTTTTCACTGGTTTTTTAGGTTATTACTTGGCCTTAATGGGTGCTCCTACATATTGGAAAACTCGTTATCCACAATTAATATCTGGTTGGATGTTCATTCTTATTTCGTTATATCTTTATTTCGAATATAATTTTCATTTGTCAATTAAGGAGGTACTTTTGGCCTTTTCAAGTTTCATTGGTATTCTAATTTCTTTAGCTGTCTTTGCCATTTTAGTTAGATATGTAGAGAATAGCACACCTCTTGATAACCCTGCACCTGAATTAACAGATGAAGAGAAAGAATTAGTCAGTAGAATTATTTCTAAAAACATAGGAGTTGATGAATAATGAATGCAGACTTAATTGAGTTACTATATTATCTGCTTGGAGGTTTTATAGTTTCGACTATCTCACTTATGATATTTCAAGTAGTTTCTTACCATCCTTATAGTCGACCATTAATTCCCATACTCATTCAATCAATTTCTGTTCTGTTTTGTCTAGTTATGATTATTAAATTAAATGATGAAGTCACTGGTTTATTGTATTCTCTGAGATTTGGCCTATCTCAAGGACTAATCGGCATCGTTATAATTTTACCTTTATTCTATGTTTTAATGCTCTATTTCTTGTTTAGAGCATCCATAAGGCCTCGTCAACATGATCCTCTTCTAGCGCTTTTAGATGCTGAATGAGCCTCAACTTAACAGCCCCCTCAAGGGTAACTCTCATAACAAGTCGGTAAGTCGCCGCGCTATCCAATAAGGTGTTATCATGTCCAAAGGCACTCCAAGCATGGGTAAGCGACAAAAGTCCACCCACATTCGTTGCCGCCGTTGCGGCCGTCATTCTTACCATAAGCAAAAGTCAGTATGCGCATCTTGCGGATATGGTCAAACAGCTCGCATGCGTAAGTATCAATGGAGCAAGAGAAACCGCACCATGGGTAGTAAATAATCAAGTCTCATATTAGCAAAGTGCTAAGACCCTTACAACTGAGCGAGGTTTGTTCTGTATGTGTGGTATCATCGGCATTGTTGGTAACCCTGAATACTCAGTGGCTTCGGATATATATGATGGATTACTTGTTCTCCAACATAGAGGTCAGGATGCAGCTGGTATTGTAACCTTTGATGAACACAACATGTATCATCGCCGAGCTAATGGATATGTCAGAGATATATTCAAACAGAGACATATGAAATCTCTTCAAGGATCAGTAGGGATAGGTCATGTTAGATATCCAACTGCTGGTAGTTCATCTGTTGCAGAAGCCCAGCCATTCTACACTAATACTCCCTTTGGTGTAAGTTTAGCCCACAATGGGAACTTAAATAATACTGAAGAAATACTTGATAGTCTTCTTGAATATGATCATCGAAGAATCAATACAAGTTCAGATTCAGAAGCCCTATTGAATTTATTTGCAGCAGAGATTCAACGTTCACTAAATGGTCGCCCGGGTGGAATTGATGCATTAGGTTCTGAGGATATTTTTCGAGCGATAGAAAGGACTCATATGCGCGCTGAAGGAAGTTATAGCGTAGTTACTTGCATTACTGGTTGGGGGATTGTTGCTTTTAGAGATCCTAATGGCATTAGACCATTATGCATGGGTACTAGGGATGCGAATGGTTTTCTCGAATATGCATTTGCTTCAGAAAGTGCTGCTTTAATGACTTTAGGTTTCAATCTAGAAAGAGATGTGTCACCTGGTGAAGCAATAATTGTAAGGAGAGATGGTACTTTCTCCGCTAAACAATGTCATCCTGAGCCTCAGCATCGTCCATGTATTTTTGAGCATGTATATTTTGCTCGTCCAGATTCGGTAATTGATGGAGTTTCAGTTCATACTGCGCGCCTTAGGATGGGGGCATCTCTTGCAAGAAGAATAATGTCATTGAATGCAGACCATGGTATTGATGCAGTAATTCCTGTACCGGATAGCGGATGTATTGCTGCCTTAGAGTTAGCTAGAGAATTAGGTGTTCCTTATCGTGAGGGATTTGTTAAAAACAGGTATATTGGACGTACTTTCCTTATGCCAGGACAGTCTGTAAGAAAAGATTCAGTACGTAAAAAACTGAATACAATCGAGAGTGAATTTGCCGGTAAAACAGTACTTATTGTTGATGATAGTGTTGTGAGAGGAAATACTTCCAAAAGAATTGTCGAAATGGCTAGAGCTGCCGGTGCTAAGAATGTGTTCTTTGCCTCAGCCGCACCTCCCATTATTCATCCTAATGTATACGGTATCGATATGCCAGCTAAGAATGAATATGTCGCATATAATCGTTCTACCACCGAGATATGTGAGGTAATTGGTGCTGATTGGATGGTTTATCAAGATCTTGATGATTTAGTTGAAGCTTGTTTAGGAGCAGGTGAACATAAGATTGCTACATTTGATTGTTCTTGTTTCGATGGCATTTATGTCACAGGTGGGATTACTGAAGAATACCTTAATAGGATTGAAGAATCAAGAAATGATAAGGCTAAAAAATCTGCTTCTGCTTAGTGCATTTACCAGTTAGGATGAAAGAGTATTAGCACCCAGTATCTCTATGGAACCCACTATCGATGTTCTAAAAACTGTCGAAATGAGTGGTATACCTACATCTAGTTGCTTGATGACAAATGGAGATGTAGCAGTAGGTGATGATAATGGCAATGTCTCAATTTTCAACGTTGAAGGAGAATTAATTCAATCATACTCTATTGATGGTAAAGTGATTGGACTGTTGTATTTAGATGGTAATCTGATAGCTGGGTCTAGTATTTCAGGAATTACACAATTTTCGGAAGAAACTTCTTGGTATTATGAATTAAGTTCTGGTTGTGAAATGCTCTCAGCGTCAGGTACTGAGTTTTTAGTTTCAGATAGTTCTGGTATTTTGTATCGTTTCAACCCCCTCGGGTCATTATTATGGAAGAAAGAATATGGTCAAATAATTCATATTTCAAGTAATAATAATGGAAATATTTCTGCCATTGGTTTAGAGGATGGTAGCGTTGTGATATTGGACCAAAATGGTGAGATTTTACAACAATCTCTCGCTGCTAAAGATGATATAGAGATAATTTCTTGTATGCTTTTTCGATCTGATGATATTTTAGTAGTCGCTAGGAACTCACTAGGCTTAGTAATTGATGAGAGACCAGAAAATCGTATTGAATGTTGGAGTATAATAAGAGGACTAATTCATACTAGTGAAGTTGAAAGTCTTGTTACTTCAATGTGCAGAACCTCTAATGGAGTCATTTTGGGATGTTTCAATGGTGATGTATTTAATTTAGAAGTCACCTCAATTATTCAGGAAAAATTAGTGAAATTTGATTATCCAATAACCACAATCTCAACTTGGGATAATGATTTACTCATTGCCTCATGGTTTGATGTCGTTAGAGTTAATTTTGATAAAGAAGTAACTTGGAGTCTTGAACACACAGGTATCGTTGAGCATATTATAAAATTAGATGATTCTAGAGTTGCCATATTAGGTGACGATAAAAAACAGAGAAATCCTAGTCCAATGTACATTATTAATCCTGATTCTGAAATCAAAACAAATGAATATACTTTTATCGATGAATCCGATAATAACTTCGGTGATTCAAAGGAGTTTTCTGGAGCACTTTCTGAAGATGAAGAAAAAGCATCCTTCCAAAGGCCAGAGTTACCAAAAGACACCTCTGAAATTTTCGATGCACTAGATGAGGAGTTGGAGATCATGGTAACTTCTCCCATTGTTGAAATGGACTTGCTAGAAAATTTATCTAAATCAGCTAAATCGATAAATTTACCTCCAATTGTTGATGTTGGTGAGGATAAAACAATTGTTTCCAATGATGAAGGGACTGCAATAGTGTTACTCGATGGTTCTAAATCTTATGATCCAGATGGTTTTGTTAAAACATGGTCATGGGAAAACGAACAAGGAAAAATAATTTCTAATAAACCTAAAGTTCAAGTCAAATTATCTAAAGGTGTTCATGTATTTTATTTGACAATATCCGATGATAGAGATGCATATTCCAAAGCCACATTGACGGTGCAAATCATTTAATCAGCAACAATTGGGACTTTATTTGTATACCACACTACCATTGCATTATGTTCCCAGGAATCATTATCTGACATCCCATCTAGGATTATAGTGCTCCCTACCGAAAGAAATGCGGGGTCTACTGTTGTATTAGTGCCCCAAGGAAGTTCATCATTATATTCCGAAAATATATCCCAATCATGATTTATAGTTTCATGATTGACTATTTCTTGTTCGAACATACGATATTCAAAAGAAACCGATCTTAGTGCATAATCTGCTACTTGAAATACACAATTATGTGAAGGTCTTGTGAATGTTGTATTTTCCATAATAGTCATATTAAGTACACATACTTGTCCATTTAACATTCCTTCACTATCGCCATTGTCATTATAGCCCAGTACTAACGTCACATTTGTATCTTCATCTAGTTCTGCATGAAGAACTTCGACAAGAGTGAACCTTAGTCCTGCATCTCCATTAACTTCCAAATCAGAAATATCTGGGACACCATCATTATCAGTATCTACGAGCCCAGTTTTATATTCGTCAAAGACAATATCGGTAATACTTAGACCAATTAATATACCCAAAATCATAGCTGATCCAATAGCTAATCGGACATTATTATTTTCGAACACGTTACTATCCATACTTAATCGAAAGAGTTTTTTAATTTCAACGCATTGCTATATCTCATGATTGTAACTCTAAAAGAGCAGATTCAAGAGCAGGTATGGCATCTTCCCAAGTTGCAACAATTCCATAATCCGCAACTCCGAATATAGGTGCATCTGGATCTTTATTGATTGCTAAAATATATTTGCTAGATCTCATACCGGCAAGGTGTTGAATTGCCCCTGAAATCCCTACTGCAATATACAGTGAAGGAGTTACTGTTTTTCCTGTCTGACCTACCTGCATTCTATGAGGCATACCCCATTCATCAACAACTGCTCTACTTGCACCTACCGCTGCTCCAACAATATCTGCAATTTTTTCTAAGTGTGAGAAATTATCTATTGACCCCATTCCTCTTCCACCAGATATGATTATATCTGCTTCTGTAACATCTAACCGCTCACTTGCTTGGTTAATTGCTTCTTGTATAGAAATTTTGATATCTGCAGATTGATTAACGATATTGATAGGTGCATCATTTCCTAAATTCGCTGCTTCGAAAGCATTTGGCCTGAGTGTTATTACTGCCTCTCCAGTAATAGTCAGAGTTTCGATTGCTTTACCTGAGTATGCAGGTCTTGTTACAGTAATTCCTTGGTGTTCGGCAAGCACAGAGATAGACACAATGTCTTGGATTATTGGTATGTTTCTCTTAGCAGCAATCATTGCACCAATTTCTCTTCCATTTGGTGTTGCAGAAACTAATATGTATCCTTCACATACTGAATTTAATGATGTAGCCCAAGCACCTCCATCAAAAATATCAAAGCAATCTCCAACTACTGATATTACTTTTTCCACTCCTTCAATATTTGCTGCTTCTTCTGCTGCAATTCCATTTGGACAAATTACTATTGATTTACAACTCATACTTGATGCCGCTCCAATTAATTGGTATGTGGTTGGGTGTAGGTTCGTTCCGTTTGTTTCTGCTAATATTGTAAAAATCATTTTATACACCTCAGATTACATTTGCCTCATTACGTAGTTTTAATACAACTACAGATACATGTTCTGCACCCTCGAATTTTTGTCCTGCAGCTTTCTCAGGAGGTGGAGTTTGAGAATCTAGATTGACTCTTAAGTCACCTACATCAACTCCTAAATCTTCAGAAGTTATTGATTCTATGACTTTCTTTTTCGCCATCATAATTCCTCTGACATTTGGTCTTCTAAGTTCCGATGAACCTTTATCGAAGGCAAATACACTTATTCCATTTACTGATACTTTTTCTACCCCTGTATTGCTTGGTCTTAATGCAGTAAAAGTTCCATCAGAATAAGTTACTTCTGAAACTAATGTCACACATGCAGAATCTAGTAATTCAGCAACACCTGGGCCGGTTGATCCTGCATTTGTATCTGCAGCTTGTTTTCCACAAAGGACAACATTTGCCTCATATTTTTTGATAGTCGCTGATAATAATTTTTGGATATGTGTACTATCGATATAGGATGAATTCTTATCATTTTTTACTCCCTCATCAGAGATGTGTACTAGAATATCTGCCCCAACTGCAGCTGCATCAGTCAGCATTTTCTTTGTTCGTTCCGGTCCACAAGTTATGGCAATTAAATTCCCACCTGTTTTCTCTTTCATCTGTAATCCCGATTCTAATGCATATTCATCATAT
>Ga0308019_10000032_pt1 | contig 85989 bp, 70 predicted proteins | sample Neamet284_FD_203135 | JGI IMG/M metagenome (GOLD analysis project Ga0308019, IMG submission 203135) | Marine microbial communities from water near the shore, Antarctic Ocean - #284 | ecosystem: Environmental > Aquatic > Marine > Unclassified | place: Southern Ocean | collected 2014-10-01
TATGTATTTTGCTGTAGATAAATTTCTATTATCTCCCATTACAGTAACATCAGGCCTAATAAACTCCTTACGAAAAGATGTCGTTTGTCCCATAAAACCAGTGATCACTCTTTTGTGACTCTGAGTCAACATTGTCGGAACAACATCCCATTTTGCTGAGAAATCGAACAATGTAAAGAAATCATTGATTTGTTTAATATCCCTGTGATCTTTTGTTCCATCAATATTTGAAAATTCATAAATCAGAGGGTCCATTTCTAAATTATAATCTTGAAAAGCGAGACCTTCAGTAAAATTAAGCTTCGAGTTGGCGCGGGAATCAGAAGGGTCACCATCAAACATTGGATCACATATGTCTACATCTTGAGCTGCTAAAGCAATGTCAAATGAATCCGTACCAGAACACATAGTAAACAAAAAGCCCCCTCCTAAAACAAAATCCCTTAAGGTTAAACTAACCTTTCTTTTCATTTCACTAACTTTTTGGAATCCCATAAAACTAGCAGAAGCATTTTGAGAATCTACCTCATCTTGATACCAAGTAGCTGTTCTGTATGCTTTATAAAATTTACCAAACTGGCCTGTGAAATCCTCATGATGAAGATGTAACCAATCATATTTAGGTAAAACACCCGACAAAACCTCCTCATCATAAACTATTTCGTAAGGTATCTCAGCATAAGTAAGAACGAGGGTTACAGCATCGTCCCAAGGCAATTTTCCTGCTGGACTATAAACAGCAATTTTAGGAGATTTTTCTAACTTTACGGTCTCCATGTTCACTTCCGAGTCAGAAATCTCATTTAATATCTGAGCAGCTTGAACATCCGCAATTATTTGAAATGAAACCCCTCTAATCACACATTCTTCAGCAATATCATTAATGTTAGGCAGCATAAAACTACCTCCTCTATAATTCAACAACCACTGTGCTTCAACACCATTTCCCAACACCCAAAACGTGACTCCATAAGCCTTCAAATGATTCGCCTGGCTATCATCCATCGGGATGAGAATCTTAGAGGCAAGCCCATGAAACGAAAGGAGAAGGATACACCCAAGAAATAAAAATCTTTTCATAGAACTAAAATGGTGATTCACCGTCTATATCCTTATTCATCTTAGAACCAACCGTTATTGTTCCTGAATCCGAAAACGCTGTGTTGGCAGGTATTGAATCTCCAGAAAAACCATTGTCAGAGAAGGCGTTGTAATCTTCAAACTTAGCAAGCCTTTTCACAAACTTCATATGAACTGTCCCCAATCCACCATGCCTATGTTTTGCTAAAATAAACTCAGCCAAACCATTTGTATCAAGACCTTCTTCATGATCTGTAAATCCGTAGTATTCTGGTCTATAAATAAATGAAACTATGTCAGCATCTTGCTCAATGGCTCCTGACTCTCTCAAGTCTGACAACATCGGACGTTTATCCCCCCCTCTTGTCTCAACCATACGACTCAGCTGAGAAAGTGCAATTACAGGAATATCTAATTCTTTAGCAATCGATTTAATCGATCTTGAAATTGACGAAATCTCCTGCTCTCTATTCCCTCCCTTTCCACTTGAATTAGCCGTCATTAATTGCAAGTAATCTATAACTACAAGGTCAATTCCATGAGTTGATTTCAGTCTTCTACACTTTGCTCTTAATTCAAAAACGTTTAAACCTGGAGTATCGTCAATAAATAAAGGAGCCTTTGACAGCTTACCGATTCTGTCATGAAGTTGTTGATATTCATGATCTTCTAGAGTACCCTTTCGAAATTTATCAGAACTGATACCAGTCTCAGCAGCAATAAGTCTTTGCACCAATTGAACGGATGACATTTCTAAACTAAAAACTGCAACAGGTATGCCTTGGTCTACAGCAACATTCCTTGCCATAGTCAATACAAAAGCGGTCTTACCCATACCAGGTCTAGAAGCTAGTACAATCATATCTGATCTCTGCCAACCTCCAGTTAACTTATCTAAATCTGTAAATCCAGAAGGGACACCGCTTACACCTCCATCCTGCGACCTTGCTTTATCAATATTGTCTATTGCCTTTTTGACAACAGAGCTCATTGTTTCATAACTCTTTCTGATGTTACCCTCAGCAACTTCAAAAAGTCCAGACTCTGCCTCGTCAAGTAAATCAAAGACGTCCGTCTTCTCATCAAAAGCTTTTTCAATAATGTTACTTGAGACTCTTATTAATTCTCTTTGAATATGTTTTTGAGAAATGATTCTCGCGTGAAATTCAACGTTCGCTGTACTTGCAATTCTGGTAGTAAGATTAGCAATCGTAAACGCGCCTCCAACCAATTCGAGGTCACCTGACTTCCTTAATGCTTCGGTTACAGTTAATAAATCAATCGGTTCAGAATCGTTAAACAAATTCTGAATGATATCAAAAATCTTACTGTGAGCAGGCCTGTAGAAACTTTCAGGTCTTAAAACATCAATCACAGCATTAACAGCTGATTGCTCAAGCATCATCGCACCTAATACGGCTTCCTCCAAATCAATCGCTTGAGGTATGACACGCCCCAGAGTCGCTTCTGTTGATGACAATCTATTTTGAGTCGATAGGCGGTCCGTAGTTTTTGACATTGAGTTGGGAGATGGAGATAATTTCATTATTACAAAGCGCAAGTTAAGCGTCAGCAGACATCATATAAGATTCGTTTTTTAACAATCAATTGACTCTGTTTTCAACATTTACAGTCCAAACTCTTTTTTCACCTCATTAACTCTATCTAACTTCTCCCAAGGAAACAATTCAACTTCCAGTTCAACTTTATCTCCTCCTTTAAAAGCTTCAAATGATTTAGTCACTACTTGGGGGGTTCTCCCCATATGACCGTAAGAAGATGTTTCAGAATAAATGGGACTCCTTAGATTAAATCTCTGTTCAATTTGGTATGGCTTCATCGGGAAAACATCTACAATTTTAGAAGCAATTTCACCATCAGACAACTTCACCTTAGAAGTACCATAGGTGTCAACATACAAACCTACAGGTTCAGCTACACCAATTGCATACGCTACTTGCACTAACACTTCATCACAAACACCTGCAGCAACTAAGTTTTTAGCAATATGTCTAGTTGCATAAGCCGCTGACCTATCGACCTTGGAAGGATCCTTCCCACTGAACGCACCCCCTCCGTGTGCCCCTTTACCACCATATGTATCAACAATAATTTTTCGCCCAGTTAAACCGGAGTCACCATGAGGACCCCCAATCACAAACTTACCAGTAGGATTAACGTGTAATTTATAATCATCCTGAAATAAATCTTGAACACGTTGGCTCATTTGTGCCTTAACTCTTGGAATTAAGATCTCCGAGACATCTTTTTTTATTTTCTGAAGAATCAAATCATCTGTAGCCTCAAAACCGTCATCATGTTGTGTAGAAACCACAATCGCTTCTATTCTTTCAGGAGTTCCATCATCTGAATATTGAATTGTGACTTGACTTTTTGAATCTGGTCTCAAATATGTCATTACTTCACCTGACTTCCTTATTTGAGCAAGTTCAAAAAGAAATCTGTGTGCCAAATCCAACGGCAAAGGCATGTAATTATCTGTTTCTCTACAAGCATAACCAAACATCATCCCTTGATCACCCGCACCCTGATCTTCTGGATTTTCTCTTACAACCCCTTGATTAATATCTGCAGATTGCTCATGAATAGCGCTTAGTACACCACACGACTCTGCATCAAATTTGTATTCGCTTTTAGTATAGCCGATTTTTCTAATCGTATCACGAGCAATCTTCTGAACATCAATGTAGGCATTTGAGTTGACCTCTCCAGCTAGAATAACCTGTCCAGACGTTACTAACGTTTCGCATGCTACTTTACTGTTGGAGTCAAATGCTAAAAAGTGATCAATTAAAGCATCGGAAATCGCATCAGCAATTTTATCTGGGTGCCCCTCAGAAACAGACTCAGAAGTGAAAAAATGACTCATAGTTCAAAAAATATATTGTAGTCAAAAATAACTAAACTCATTTTTATACAATCATTAGATTAGGTATAAATATAATACTTTAGAAAATCGACATTTATTTGCATCACAAGCCAATTAAACCAGGTTTAATATAAACTCACTACAGACGATGCTTGAATTTTAAAAGAAGCTGAAATTACTTCTTCCGAAAAAACAATCGCACTGCGACACCTGACAAATCAAATTCTTGTCTGATTTGGTTTTCAATAAACCTCTTGTAAGGATCCTTAACGTATTGAGGTAGATTACAATAAAAAGCAAACGTGGGAGTTTGTGAAGGCAGTTGGGTCACATACTTGATTCTCACATACTTTCCTTTATAAGTGGGAGGCGGGAGCCTGTCCATGATCGGGAGTAAGAAATCATTCAGCTTACTTGTCGTAATCTTTCTACCTCTATTCACATTCACTTTAAGAGCTAACTCAAGTGCCTTGAAAATCCTTTGCTTTTTTAGGTTTGAAGTGAAGATGATTGGGACATCACGGAATGGGGCAATTCTTTCACGAATCTTCTCCTCAAACTCACCCATGGTGCTGTGATCCTTATTGATTTTATCCCATTTATTTACGACAATCACCACTCCTCTATAACTGTCTACTATCTGCCAAAATATATGTAGATCCTGCTTCTCCATTCCATCTTCTGCATCCAAAAGAAGAAGACACACATCGCTTTTATCAATAGCCTTAACGGTCCTTACAGTAGAATAAAATTCAAGATTATCCTCAATTTGCCTACGTTTTCTAAGACCCGCTGTATCTATTATTTCAAAGTCAAAGCCAAACATATTGTACCTTGTATGGACACTGTCTCTGGTGGTTCCTGCTATATCGGTAACGATATTACGTTCCTTTCCTACAAGTGTATTAATTAGAGTAGACTTCCCAACATTTGGCCTTCCTACAACGGCAAGGCGGGGCAATCTATCTTCATCCTCTTCTGGCTCAACCGGCAAACGGCTTACCAATGCGTCTAACAACTCACCAGTACCAAAACCATTGTTGGCAGAAATAGAAAAGACCTCATCAGATAATCCCAAAGAATAGAATTCAGAGCTGCCTATATCATGAGCTGATGTATCAACTTTATTGCAGGCAACCATGACAGGCTTACCTGATCTACGTAAAAGATTAGCAATATCTAAGTCAAGGTCAGTAACCCCAACAGCTATGTCAACCATAAAGAGAATCAAATCGGATTCTTCAATAGAAATCTCTACTTGCGCTCTAATTGCGGCTTCAAAAGTGTCATCACTTTTAGTAATCCAACCCCCGGTATCTATCACCGTAAATTGACGGTCAGTCCAAACTGACTTACCGTACTTCCTATCACGTGTAGTTCCACTTGTTGGATCTGTAATTGCGTCCCTAGACTCTGTTAGTCGATTAAACAAAGTGGACTTGCCGACATTAGGTCGACCTACTATGGTAACTAAATAGTGCATGTTGCAAAGTTTAGATAATAAAAAAGGGGCCCCCGAAGGGGCCCCAAGGTTGGCGTCGACATACTCTCCCGCCGTAGCAGTACCATCTGCGCTGGTGAGCTTAACTTCTCTGTTCGGAATGGGAAGAGGTGGACCTCACCGCAATAGACACCTATCGTTCAAATAGATAATATCAAATGCTTTCATTTAAATCATCCACTAATGGGATGACATACTGGTAGAAGATGGGAACTCATAAACTTTCGGGTAATTAGTATCGCTCGGCTTTGACATCACTGTCTTTACACCTGCGACCTATCAACGTTGTCGTCTTCAACGACCCTCAATGAAACTTCATCTCGAGATGAGTTTCGCACTTAGATGCTTTCAGTGCTTATCTCATCCATACGTAGCTACTCTGCAGTGCAGCTGGCGCCACAACAGATACACCAGAGGTATGTCCAATCCGGTCCTCTCGTACTAGGATCAGGTTCTCTCAAGTTTCAAACGCCCACAACAGATAGAGACCGAACTGTCTCACGACGTTCTGAACCCAGCTCGCGTGCCACTTTAATGGGCGAACAGCCCAACCCTTGGGACCTTCTACAGCCCCAGGATGTGACGAGCCGACATCGAGGTGCCAAACCACTCCGTCGATGTGAGCTCTTGGGAGTGATCAGCCTGTTATCCCCGGAGTACCTTTTATCCTTTGAGCGATGGCCCTTCCATGCGGAACCACCGGATCACTATGCTCTACTTTCGTACCTGTTCGACTTGTAAGTCTCGCAGTCAAGCACCCTTATGCCATTACACTCTTCGTATGATTACCAACCATACTGAGGGTACCTTTAGAAGCCTCCGTTACTCTTTTGGAGGCGACCACCCCAGTCAAACTACCCACCATGCACTGTCCCCGTAAGGGTTAGATGACAACTATTTAAAGGGTGGTATTTCAAGGACGACTCCACCATGCCTAGCGACACAGCTTCAAAGTCTCCCACCTATCCTACACATCAAATAATCAACAACAATGCAAAGCTATAGTAAAGGTTCACGGGGTCTTTTCGTCCCGTTGCGGGTAATCGGCATCTTCACCGATACTACAATTTCACCGAGCTCATGGTTGAGACAGTGCCCAAATCGTTACACCATTCGTGCAGGTCGGAACTTACCCGACAAGGAATTTCGCTACCTTAGGACCGTTATAGTTACGGCCGCCGTTTACTGGGGCTTCAATTCAGAGCTTCGTCGAAACTAACTCCTCCTCTTAACCTTCCAGCACCGGGCAGGTGTCAGGCCTTATACGTCATCTTTCGATTTAGCAAAGCCATGTGTTTTTGATAAACAGTCGCTTGGGCCTATTCACTGCGGCTCTTATAAATAAGAGCGTCTCTTCTCCCGAAGTTACGAGACTAATTTGCCTAGTTCCTTAACCATGATTCACTCGAGCACCTTAGGATATTCTCCTCGACTACCTGTGTCGGTTTGCGGTACGGGCCGCTACACTCGCTTTTCTTGGAAGCTATTTCATTGTTTCGCTTCGCCCAGAAGGCTAAGCTCAACGTGCTATTCCGTCAGCACGTAACAACTACGTATCTCCGTCACTTTTAATGTGTAGCAGGTACAGAAATATTAATCTGTTTTCCATCGACTACCCCTTTCGGGTTCGCCTTAGGTCCCGACTAACCCTGATCCGATTAGCGTTGATCAGGAAACCTTAGTCTTACGGTGAGTGGGTTTCTCGCCCACTTTATCGTTACTCATTCCTACATTTTCTTTTCATGAGACTCCAGCATACCTTACGGTACACCTTCAGTGTCGCATGAATGCTCCCCTACCATATTTCTATCTACTGCTTCGGTACGGGGCTTATCCCCGATTATTATCCACGCACGGCCGCTCGACTAGTGAGCTGTTACGCACTCGTTAAATGAATGGCTGCTTCCAAGCCAACATCCTAGCTGTCAATGCAGCCGCACCACGTTAGATGAACTTAGCCCCGATTTGGGGACCTTAGCAGATAGTCTGGGTTCTTTCCCTCTCGGACATGGACCTTAGCACCCATGCCCTCACTGCCGGATATATGTCATAGCATTCGGAGTTTATTAGGGTTCGGTAGGCGGTGAAGCCCCCTAGCCCAATCAGTAGCTCTACCTCTATGACACTCGATTCCGACGCTGCACCTAAATGCATTTCGGGGAGAACGAGCTATTTCCTGGTTTGATTGGCCTTTCACCCCTACCCACAGTTCATCCCAAGATTTTTCAACATCTGAGGGTTCGGTCCTCCACTTCGTATTACCGAAGCTTCAACCTGACCATGGGTAGATCACCAGGTTTCGCGTCTACCCCCCCTAACTATACGCCTATTTAAGACTTGCTTTCGCTTCGGCTCCGGACCTGAAGTCCTTAACCTTGCTAGAGAGGAGTAACTCGTAGGATCATTATGCAAAAGGCACGCCGTCGCCCGAAGGCTTCGACCGCTTGTAGACAGCTGGTTTCAGGTACTATTTCACTCCCTTGTTCAGGGTACTTTTCACCTTTCCCTCACGGTACTTGTTCGCTATCGGTCTCTCAATATATTTAGCCTTACCAGATGGTTCTGGTAGATTCACACAGGATTTCACATGTCCCGCGCTACTCAGGATACAGAACGTCACACTCCAACCTACATACGGGGCTATCACCCTATACTGCTCACCTTTCCAGGTATATTCTGCAGATCTTTGTTAGATTTATTTCTGTCCTACAACCCCAACCTTGCCGAAACAAGATTGGTTTGGGCTGTTCCCCGTTCGCTCGCCGCTACTTGGGGAATCATTAATTATTTTCTATTCCTCCGGTTACTTAGATGTTTCAGTTCACCGGGTTAGCACCTTTCGGTGACATGTCTTCAACATGCCGGGTTACCCCATTCGGAAATCCATACTTAAACGATTATTTGCATCTCAGTATGGCTTATCGCAGCTTATCACGTCCTTCATCGCTATTGAGAGCCTAGGCATCCGCCAACTGCCCTTTGTTGCTTATGATTTACTCTATCTTCTACCAGTACGTCAAAGAACTTCTTTTTAGTGGAGAATATCGGAGTCGAACCGATGACCTCCTGCGTGCAAGGCAGGCGCTCTAGCCAGCTGAGCTAATCCCCCATCTTCACCGTAGTCCTGAGCAGATTTGAACTGCTGACCCCTACATTATCAGTGTAGTGCTCTAACCAACTGAGCTACAGGACTAGATAAGGACGGAAAAAAAAAAAAAAGAAGAATGATGCAGCAGCCCAATTAAACCAACGAATATTATAAGAGAGTCGTTTTTCTCTAAAAAGGAGTTAATCCAGCCGCACCTTCCGGTACGGCTACCTTGTTACGACTTAGCCCTAGTTACCAGATTCGCCCTAGGCAGCTCCTTGCGGTTACTGACTTCAGGCGCCCCCAGATTCCATGGCTTGACGGGCGGTGTGTACAAGGCCCGGGAACGTATTCACCGCGCCATGGCTGATGCGCGATTACTAGCGATTCCAACTTCACGGAGTCGAGTTGCAGACTCCGATCCGAACTGAGATGGGGTTTGAGAGATTAGCTCACCCTCGCGGGTTGGCGACTCGTTGTCCCCACCATTGTAGCACGTGTGTGGCCCAGGACGTAAGGGCCGTGATGATTTGACGTCGTCCCCACCTTCCTCACAGCTTACGCTGGCAGTTTCTCTAGAGTCCCCGGCCGAACCGCTGGCAACTAGAAATAGGGGTTGCGCTCGTTATGGGACTTAACCCGACACTTCACAGCACGAGCTGACGACAACCATGCAGCACCTTGTAGACCGTTCGAAAAAGGGGGTGTTTCCACCCCGGTCGTTCTACATTTAAGCCCTGGTAAGGTTCCTCGCGTATCATCGAATTAAACCACATGCTCCACCGCTTGTGCGGGCCCCCGTCAATTCCTTTGAGTTTCAACCTTGCGGCCGTACTCCCCAGGTGGATTACTTATCACTTTCGCTTGGGCACTGACAATAAAGCCAATACCGAGTAATCATCGTTTACGGTGTGGACTACCAGGGTATCTAATCCTGTTCGCTCCCCACACTTTCGTCCCTCAGCGTCAGTAACGGCTTAGTAGGCTGCCTTCGCAATCGGTGTTCTATGACATATCTAAGCATTTCACCGCTACATGTCATATTCCGCCTACTTCAACCGTACTCAAGATCACCAGTATCAATGGCAGTTCGACAGTTGAGCTGTCGGCTTTCACCACTGACTTAATGATCCGCCTACGGACCCTTTAAACCCAATAAATCCGGATAACGCTTGCACCCTCCGTATTACCGCGGCTGCTGGCACGGAGTTAGCCGGTGCTTATTCATATACTACCGTCAGCTTCGGACACGTCCGAAGGTTTCTTGGTATATAAAAGAAGTTTACAACGCGTAGCGCCGTCATCCTTCACGCGGCATGGCTGCGTCAGACTCTCGTCCATTGCGCAATATTCCTCACTGCTGCCTCCCGTAGGAGTCTGGTCCGTGTCTCAGTACCAGTGTGGGGGATAATCCTCTCAGACCCCCTACCTATCGTAGTCTTGGTGAGCCATTACCTCACCAACAAACTAATAGGACGCATGCCCATCTCTTACCGTAACCTTTAACCATGAGATCATGCGATCTTGTGGTGTTATGAAGTATTAATCCAAATTTCTCTGGGCTATCCTTCAGTAAGAGGTAGGTTGCATACGTGTTACGCACCCGTGCGCCGGTCGTCAGCGGAAAAGCAAGCTCTTCCCTGTTACCCCTCGACTTGCATGTGTTAAGCCTGCCGCTAGCGTTCATCCTGAGCCAGGATCAAACTCTCCATTGTAAGTTATAATCCATAATTGACTCTCAAAATAAAAATTAACGTTGGAACACCTTCTCCGAAAAGAAGATGTTAAAACTACCAGTAAGATAAATCTTACTCGTAGACCTATTTCAATTAAGAAATAGGATTTGGGCTGCTGCATCAAGTCAAAGAACTTTATATTATGTCAGCACCGAAGTGCGTCTCTAATTGCTCATTTCAAAGCGGACGGCAAAGATAATACAGGATTTTAATTCTGCAACTTTAAAGTGATTTTTATTTCAACTTTTTTAAGCCATCCGATTGTCAAAAAACTAGCTTTCCTTCGAAAGCGGGTGCAAATGTACAACAGCTTTTTCCCTAACCAAAGAGTTTGCTATTTTTTTTTATAAGTTTCTTCGAGAAGGCGCTGTAAGTCGTAGTATAGTTGAGAAATCTCCTGTTCTGAAGTACCATCATATATCCCACGAAGGCGACCTTCGCTATCTACAAGGGTTACGTTTTCAGTATGCACAAAGTCTTGATAACCACCATCTCCCTCTTCAAGACATGCGAAATAGCTTTTACGAGCAAGGTGGTAGAGCTGAGTCTTGTCCCCCGTAAGGAACCACCATTTAGCGGGATCAGCACCGTAACTGTTCGCATAATCAAGGAGAACTGAGGCACTATCCGCCTGAGGTGTGACGGAATGACTTAGTATATGTACTCCGGGAGGTAATTTATCGTGAATGAGAGATAAATTGGATGTTAGGATAGGGCATATCGTATTGCACCGAGTGAAAAAGAAGTCGACAATTAGCGTTTGGCCCGAGAGATCGGACAGGGAAACTGTATCGCCTAGCTGATTAACTAAGGTGAAATCTAAAATGCGATGGTCCTTTTCGTGAAGTAAAGCAGGGTCGACTAGTGCAGGGTTAATTTGGTAAGGTTGAAAAACGGGCAATCGATCAGGCTGTTTCAAGTGAAAGAAGTAGGTATATAGTATAGCGACAATTGCTATTAAAGCGAAAATCGCGAAGTTATATTTGGTGCCCATGGTTATTTATCGGAGTTGTATGTCTCTATTCCAGAAACAAAGGTGCGTAAAATCTTGGTGTTTAGAATTGATTCTGCTGGAGACGTTAGAAGATTTCTGTCTAAGATTACCAAGTCTGCCCACTTCCCTACTTCAATCGATCCGACTGATTCATCTTGAAAATTAGCTATTGCAGCCCAAAGAGTCATGCCATATAGTGCAGACTGTCGTGAGAGTGATTGATCTGTGTGGTAACCGTCTTTGGGAAAGCCCTCTGTGTCTTTTCTTACTGTAGCGGCATAGAAGGTCTTTATAGGGTCGATGTCTTCGACAGGCATGTCTGTACCTAAAGGTAGGAGACCCAATACCTGTTCGAGATCATTGTAGGCATAAGCGTGTCTGATTCTATTTCGACCCAGCCGTTCTCCAGCCCAGTACATGTCGGAAGTGGCATGAGTTGGTTGGACTGAAGGTATGATACTGGCGGATGAGAATAGTGGGAGATCTTCAGGTGTAACTACCTGAGCGTGCTCAATTCTCCATCGTTTATCGTTGTGACCACCTAGAATCTCGTTGTAAACTTGTAAGACATTTCGCACCGCAGAGTCTCCTATGCAGTGTGTGGCAACTTGAAAGCCTAACTCATCAGCTTTTATAAGCGAGTTGTAAAAATCATCCGGATCTTGAAATATAAACCCGTTATGATCCGGGCGATCGGAGTAGGGCTCGAGCATTGCAGCTCCACGAGAACCAAGAGATCCATCCATGTAGAACTTGAGTGAACGTGCTATTAGCCTGTCAGACACAAAAGGGCCAATGGAGAATGCGGAATCTAAATTGGGGTGCGTTCCGCTTGCCATTGCTACTACACGTATAGAAAGGGTGCCTGTTTTATGTAGGGAGTCAATAAGCTGAATGTCGGAAACATCCAGACCAGCATCAACGATTGAGGTGAGGCCACGTGCGAAAAGATGCTTTTCTGCTTCTATAAGTGCTGTGATTTTGGACTTGGTGTTAACAGGCGGAAGTATCGCTAAAAGAGAATCTGCTGCACCGTCTATTAAAACACCCGTCGGGGTACCATCATTAAAGGTTAACATCTCTCCCCCTTGTATTTGGCGAGTCTGTGAAAGGCCTGCCAATTTAAGAGCCGCTGAGTTCGCCAGTAGGGCATGTCCGTCAATACGACGGATGGCAACCGGCCTGAGTGGAAAGAGCTCGTCTAGTAGTGTGAGCGTTGGGAAAGAGGTGGGAGACCAGTCTGTTTGGTCCCAACCTCTACCTGTAATCCAACCTGAGGGATGATCCTTAGCAAATACCTCAACACGGTTGAGGACATCCTGATAAGAAGTTGTGCCTACAAGATCAACCGTGAGCAAGCTTAATGCGTAACCTGTGAAGTGAGCGTGAGCATCTATAAAGCCTGGGTAGATAACAGCCTGTTTAAGGTCAATCTTTTTCTTTGATGAAAATGAATTCAGAATTGCTCGTTCTGGGCCGGTGGCTATTATTACACCATCTAAAATCGCGATGGCCATCGGTGTTACTTGTTGATCTGACCCTTCGCATGTGAGAGCTACAGCATTATGCAATATTAAATCAGCCTTTTGAGATTGAAAATTGCATGAAAAAAGAGCGAAAGCTAGAAATGTATAGAGTAGTGTAGGTGGTTTTTGAAAAATATTCATTTGTGTTTAAGTATGAATCCCTCAGGTGTTGGTTGCAAATATGACAAACTATTCACTAAATTCGTGAACATTTTAAAACCAAAAATATGCTACATACAGTACGCCATTTTCTAACAGCTGCCGGAGTTTTCGCAGCCACTTTCATGTCTGCACAGACAATCACCCACACAATTTCAGAAGTTCAAGGAGAGCTTTTTGCATCTCCATTGATTGAACAAGTAGTCACTGTTCAGGGAGTTATTACAGCTGCAACTGATTACAGCTATTTCATACAAGATGGAACGGGACCTTGGAATGGAGTTTACGTGTACGACAATACAAATCTTCCTGCCGTAGGAGATCATGTAATACTACAAGGAGAAGTGATTGAATATTACGATCTCACTGAGATTACAAATATTACTTATTTTGAAACTGTAAGCACAGGCAATGATCTACCAGCGGCAGTAGAGCTAACGACTGGATTTATTGGAACATCCGGAGAACCTTACGAAGGCTGTCTAGTAAAGGTGTCAAATGCTGCTTGTACGAATCCAGACCTTGGATTCGGTGATGCATATTTTGATGATGGATCTGGAGATTGTATGATTGACGACATGCTTTACACTTCTGATCCAGCTTGGATGTTAGGTGAATACTACTCTGTTACCGGTGTTCTTACATACACATATGAAGAGTATAAGATCGAACCAAGCAGTGCTGCTGACGTGAGTATCGGGATGGCTGTTGGAGCAATAGAAGTTGCTGTGATTAATGTTTACCCTAATCCCACAGTTGATGCTTTAAACTTCAGACTGAACTCAAATGCCAAGGCTTACGTATATGATACAAATGGTCGTCTTGTGTTCACACAAGATGTTGCATCTGGAGAGGTCAACTTAGATGTAAGTGGGTTACGCCATGGAACATACAGAGTTGATTGTGTTTCTGAAACCTCAATAATGAGAGCCAGTTTCGTGAAGCAGTAACTCTTAGACCTTATCGTTATCCGCGTAGCGAGAGCCCGCGTATAATTCATATCCTAGCCACCGACATTCTAAAGGGCCATTGTGCACTTTGAGTCGGTGGTTACTTTTTAAGCCTATATGCTTAATTGCCTCAGGATTGGATGAAATAATCCAAGCCTTAAATCCTGGCCAATTAAACTTGAGTCGGTCGCCCATAGCGCCATACATCTCATCGATGTCTTCAGGCTCCATTCTCTCTCCATAAGGAGGATTGAGAACAACCATTCCTCCCTCAGTCGTGTTGGGCTCTGATTTGAAGAAGTCAACAAGAGACACCGTTACATTGTGAGAAGGGAGATCCAGTTGAGACAGAGCGTATTTTGTTTGGGATATTGCATCCGGATTAATATCCGAAGCATATATAGTTGTGGGAATCGGCTCATTAAAGTCCATAGCCTCATCACGAATGGTCATCCAAGCAGTTCTGTTAAAGTTCTTCCACTCCATAAATGCGAAGTGAGAGCGATTCGCTTGAACAGGAAGTCCTGAAGCCCAAAGTGCTGCCTCACACGCGAAAGTCCCTGAACCACACATTGGGTCATAGAGGGTGATTCCAGGCTCCCATCCGCTAAGCGCTAAAAGACCTGCGGCGAGAACTTCGTTTAAAGGAGCAATCGCCTTACGTGATCTATAGCCTCTTCTAGATAGAGGCTCTCCACAAGCATCAAGAGAAATAGTTACGTCTTCTTTACTTATATGAAGGTGGATTCTAGCATCTGGATTATCTCTATCGACTGAAGGCCTCTCCCCTGTCTTGGCTCTAAATCTATCCACAATAGCATCCTTGAGACGTAAAGTGGCAAACTGATCGTGCTTGAAGCTTTCTGAATAAATGGTTGAGTCTATCGTGAATGAACCGTCTTGATTCATAATGTCTTCCCAAGATTTTCTTGCAGCAAGCTTGTAAAGCTCATCAGTATGATTTGCTTGGAACTGATATAAAACACGAAGGACCTTTAAGGTAAAGCGAGCATGCATACAATGACGGTACATCACCTCAGCGGTTGCAGTAAAGCCAACCCCTCTTCTCCCCAATTTAATTTCTGTTGCCCCGTGCGCTTCTAACTCATTAGCAACAAGCTGCTCTAAACCAGAAAGAGTTTTTGCATGGTATTTAGCTGTGGGTACGTTGGAAATATTCATTTTCTTTGCCTTCTTAAATCTAACATTGTTAATGGGATTAACCTCCCTTACGCTTTACTAAATAACCGTCTTTTTCTAATCTTGCTACAACCTTATCTCTGTGGTCGCCTTGGATAAGAATACATCCCTCTTTAACGGATCCGCCAACCCCACACATTACTTTAAGGTCTTTACCTATCTCTAGCAACAGGGAAGCAGGTCCGTTGAACTCTTCAACAATCGTCACAGGTTTCCCTGCTCTTTGCTTGCGATCAAGACTGACGTATAGTTTACAGTCTGAAGGAGTCCAGGAAGAATCATCTTCCGCCTGGCTTTCATCATCCAAATTGATGCTAGAATTGGTGCTAAAAACCAACCCATCATTGTTGCGTCGTCGTTTTGCCATCTTGTTTGCAAATATTGCGCAAGGTACGAGGTAGATTTGCAGCATGGCACATTTCGAGGACGCAACAAATGAATATTCGACAGTTCATTCTTCTTCTGAGGGAGAGGTGTTATCTAGATTAAGAAGGGCTACATGGCTTTCCACAACAAAACCTCAGATGTTAAGTGATCCTATTCAGGGGAGGTTTTTATCGATAATCAGTAAAATGATTAAGCCTGAGAGGATTTTAGAGCTCGGCACATTTACCGGATACTCTACAATATGTCTTTCTGAAGGTCTTGAGAAAGGAGGCCTTATTGATACTGTAGAGATTAACGATGAACTACAGGATATTCACGAAAAGTACTTTAAAGAAGCACAGATTATCGAAATCGTGAACAGGCATTATGGACACGCCCTTGAAGTTATCAAGAGCGGAAAGATTGACGGCCCTTATGATTTGATTTGGATTGACGCAGATAAGGAACACCAAATAGAATATGTAGCGTTTGCCATTTCTAAGTTAAGAACTGGAGGATGGCTTCTGATCGACAATGTGATTTGGGGAGGTGCGGTGCTCGACAAGAAGAAGCTGGAAAAAGCAGATTCTGGAGCGTCAAGAATACACCGACTTAATCAGTATATCGTTGAATGTGAAAAGGTGGAAAATGTACTCATCCCAGTTTGGGATGGTCTACAGGTCTTAAGAAAAATCTAAGCCACTACAGCAGCAACCGCATCAGCTGCTTCTTGAAGGAGGATCACCGAAGTCACTTCTAGACCTGACTCATCGATGAGTTTCTTCGCCTCAGTAGCATTGGTTCCTTGGAGACGCACGATAATCGGAACGTCTATGTTCCCCATGTTTTTGTATGCATCGACAACTCCTTGAGCGACACGATCGCAACGAACGATACCACCGAAGATGTTAACTAGAATAGCTTTAACCGCTTTGTCTTGTAGAATGATTCTAAAGGCTTGCTCAACACGTGCAGCATCTGCAGTACCACCAACATCTAAGAAGTTGGCAGGCTCTCCACCGCTAAGCTTGATGATATCCATGGTCGCCATAGCGAGACCAGCACCGTTCACCATGCAACCTACGTTTCCGTCGAGTTTCACATAGTTCAGACCGATTTCATCAGCTTCTAATTCGGCTGGATCTTCCTCTGACTTATCACGCAGAGCAGCATAATCTGGGTGGCGGTATAAAGCATTCACGTCTAGACTCACTTTAGCATCGACAGCAATGATTTTATTGTCGGATGTTTTTAGGACAGGGTTAATCTCAAACATTGAAGCATCACACCCTACGTAAGCGTCGTACAACTTAAAAATGAATTTCGACATTTGCTTATAAGCCATGCCACTTAAGCCTAAGTTGAAAGCGATACGACGGGTTTGGAAGCCTTGAAGGCCTACTCCTGGATCGATCGTTTCTGTGTATATCAGGTCTGGCGTGTTTTCAGCTACAGCCTCAATATCCATACCTCCTTCAGGAGAGTACATGATGATATTCTTTCCTGAAGATCTATCGAGGAGAACCGAGACATAAAACTCCTCTGTCTCAGTTTCACCTGGGTAGTATACATCTTGAGCAACAAGGACTTTATTAACCAACTTACCCTCGGCGGAAGTCTGTGCAGTAACGAGGTGTCCTCCAAGGATACCCGAAGCAACATCTTTTACTTTGTCTATGCCTTTTGCGAGGACTACTCCATGCGATCCTGTCTCAGTAACTGTTCCTTTACCACGACCACCAGCATGAATTTGGGCTTTAACTACAAACCACTCAGTGCCCGTCGTCTCAGTTAGAGATAAAGCGGCTGCGTGAGCCGCATCAGCTGAATCAGCAACTAAACCTTCTTGAATGGCAACTCCAAAACTTTTGAGGATAGTTTTACCCTGGTATTCGTGCAGATTCATATTCTTGCTTTTAAGAGATAATGTTCAGGCACAAAGTTAGGCAAATTTCGAAGGTTGAGTGCTAGATTGCACACGTGATTAAAGTAAATAATATTCAGAAGTCATTTGGAGACCTTGAAGTGCTAAAGGGCATTACAATAAATGTAGCTAAAGGCGAAGTGGTGAGCATCGTAGGAGCATCAGGAGCTGGTAAGACAACATTACTTCAAATCTTAGGCACGCTTGATACTCCATCTTATGGTGAGTTGGTGATTTCAAGCCAAACAGTCTCAAATTTATCTAGAACTGCGCTAGCCAACTTTAGAAATAAACATATCGGATTTGTATTTCAATTCCATCGGCTACTTCCTGAATTTACAGCATTAGAAAATGTCATGATGCCAGCATGGATTGCTGGCATAAAAGATTCTGAAGCTGAAAAACGTGGAAAGGAATTGCTCTCTGATTTAGGGCTTTCTGGCAGAGAGATGCATTTACCTTCCGAATTATCAGGAGGTGAACAGCAAAGAGTTGCTGTGGCAAGAGCTCTTATGAATAAGCCCGATGTATTGCTCGCAGATGAACCTTCTGGAAATTTAGATTCTGAAAATGCTAGAATGCTTCACGATTTGTTTTTCGAACTTCGAGATAAACTAGGGCTTACAGTAATTATCGTCACCCACAACGAGGATCTTGCTGCAAGAGCAGACCGAACCTTAAGAATGGCTGATGGTGTTATTGTTTCGTGAAACCCAGTTTCATTGATGAAATATTCTTAATTTTAGGAGCAAACTACTTTGACTGCAGTAATTCTACCACATTAACATCAAATGCAAAAGATTAATTCCCTAAAAGAGTACCGAGATGAGTATGATCTTAGCGTAAAAGATCCTGAGGGTTTTTGGGCGGATAAGGCCAGTAGCTTTTCCTGGAAGAAGAAATGGGACAAGACCCTTGAATGGGATTTCGATGAACCAAAAGTTCAATGGTTTATTGGCGGGAAGCTGAATATCACTGAAAACTGCTTAGACAGACATCTTGAGGAGCGCGGAGATCAGGTGGCTATTCTTTGGGAACCCAATGACCCCAATGAAGATCACATAAAAATTACTTACAGGGAGTTACACAGCCGAGTGAATGCCTTTGCAAATGTGCTCAAAAGAAATGGCGCTTCGAAAAGAGATCGAATTTGTTTGTATATGCCCATGACCCCTGAGCTTGCGATTGCAACTCTAGCATGTGCGAGGATAGGTGCGATGCACTCTGTTGTTTTTGCGGGGTTTTCCGCCAGATCTTTGGAGGACAGGATAAACGATGCATCATGTAATCTTATTGTGACTGCTGACGGTGGATACAGAGGCTCGAAGGTCATTGAGTTGAAGAAAATTGTCGATTTGGCTCTAGAAAATTGTCCCAGCATTGAAAAGTCTATCGTATTAAAAAGAACGGGAGGGGAAGTTGACATGAAGGCAGGAAGAGACGTTTGGCTTCATGAGGAATTAGAAAAGGTGGACGACGTTTGTCCTGCTGAAACTATGGACAGCGAGGATGAACTTTTTGTGCTTTACACTTCTGGGTCAACTGGAAAACCAAAAGGTGTGGTGCACACTTGTGGTGGCTACATGGTGTACGCTGAATATAGCTTTCGCAATGTCTTTCAATATAAAGATGGTGATATTTATTGGTGTACCGCTGACATCGGATGGATCACCGGTCATACTTATATCGTGTATGGTCCTCTGCTTGCCGGAGCCACCACTGTTATGTTTGAGGGTGTACCAACTTACCCCGATGCTGGACGCTTTTGGGACATCTGCGACAAACACAAAGTGAATCTATTTTACACAGCACCTACAGCCATAAGAGCTCTACAGGCTTGTGGACTTCAGCATGTAAAGGAACACAGCTTAGATTCTTTGAGAGTACTTGGATCCGTTGGAGAACCTATCAATGAGGAAGCTTGGCACTGGTACAATGATGAAATTGGAAAAGGGAAATGCCCCATTGTAGACACGTGGTGGCAAACAGAGACGGGCGGAATTATGATTTCTCCTCTAGCTGGGATTACACCCCTTAAGCCAAGCTATGCAACTCTTCCTCTACCAGGAATTCAACCATGCCTAGTTGATGCTGAAGGTCTAGAAATTGAAGGCAATGATGTGCAAGGAAATTTATGTATCAAGTTTCCTTGGCCCAGTATGATTAGAACTACCTATGGAGATCACGAACGATGCAAACAGGTTTATTTCTCAACATACAAAGGGAAATACTTTACTGGAGATGGTTGCCGCAGAGATATTGATGGTTTCTACAGGATTACCGGACGAGTTGATGATGTTATTAATGTGAGCGGACACAGGTTTGGTACAGCCGAAATTGAAGCTGCAATAGACGAGCATGAAGATGTTGTTGAAACTGCTGTTGTAGGATTCCCCCATGAAATTAAAGGTCAGGGGATTTACGCATACGCAATTTGTTCAAAGCAGCCAGCAGACCTAGAAACATTCAAGAAAGAAGTGAATGCTGTTGTGGTTGAGATGATCGGTCCTATTGCCAAACCCGACAAAATTCAAATCGTTTCAGGATTACCTAAAACAAGATCGGGTAAAATTATGAGGCGAATACTTAGAAAAATTGCAGAAGGCGATGTGACTAATCTAGGAGATACATCTACATTGTTAGATCCAAGTGTGGTCGAGGAAATCAAGTCAGGAGCAGGTCTTTAAGTTGATGCTATTGTGAAACAATATCTCTTTTAAGATAGATAGCTGTCTTCGCGATTTTATCATGAAGAGTTTGTTTCTCATCTCCTATGGCTAAGAAGCACCCTAAAAACATGACGAATCCTATGAGTGAACCTAACGGATTAAGGAAGATTAATCCTGTTACTAACGTAAGCATAGAAAAAACAGAAGAGGCGTGTTTAATAGCCCATCTTTTAAAATACAGCGAGATGTCTCCACCAGTACCATCTGCGTTTGCTACTTTATAACCAAGCATCATTTTTCCCGGGCTCGCTCCAGTAAAAGCTTCGATAATAGAGTATATAAAGTATCCGATTAAAACTCCACCGAGCATACCCATTAGTGCTCCTATTCCAGCACCTACACCCATAGCTCCAAGAGAAGATTCAAGTTCAGCTTGCTCATCAATCGCCAAGCCTAAAACACCGCCTGCTCCTAGACCTAAAAAGGCAAGGAAAAAACCAAAGCCACAAGCGAAAAAGCCTCCTAATATTCCGTCAAGGATAGAAGCTCCCAAACGAGGGCCGAAGCCAATACGGGGATTAGAAAGAATTTCCATATTACTCTACAATTAAATTGGTGGTATAAAGGTACTCACCACTAGTTGACAAAAAAGTTAGGATATAATAGCCTTTTGCTTCAGGCAAATCTAAAGCCAACATTGGTGATGATCCATTTACATTTTGTGACATCACCGCTCTTCCAGAATAATCAGAAACTATTACAGTACTCACTTTCGTTGTAAGTGAATTAAGTTGAATGATTAATCTGCCATTAGAAGGGTTTGGATACACTTCTGGATCAGACATCATAAAAAGAGGAACATCGCTCGTAGGACAGTAAATGCCATTAGGTGCATGTTGCGGCAATTTATAAGCTGGGTTATTTATTATACTATGCATCATGACATCAACACTTTCAAAAAGCTCAGGTGAACAAGGCTCCCACTCCTCCTCAATTTCGGCACATATTGCTGGAGAATTCAGCACTCCCATATCTGTTGCAATACACCAATATAAATACTCAATCGCCATACATTGATAATCACAAGTAACGTCATTATAGTGATACCAAGCTTCTTCAGGATACGATCCTGGAACTCCTAAAAATTGTCCACCTCTAGCAAGATCCATAGCCTGACAGAGTTGTGACGCACCAGGTGTGTCAAGTGCGAAAGTTAAAGGGTAAAGCTCAACATGACCACAAACATTTATGGTGTGCAAAATTTCTTCTAAGCAAGCATCTTCAAACCAATCAACAGGCGCCCAAGGTGCTATTTCCTGAGAATATAAGACAGCTGAAACGCAGAATGAATCATCCCCATTGTACATCATGGCATTTTCGGCAGGGGACCCTTCTTCAACAAACAAGGGCATGATAGCGTTACTACTAATTAACTGATCAGCCAAATTGACATCATCCACTACCCCATTTTCATCATTATCTAAAAGTTCTGCTCCGACTGATGCTGCATGAAGCAATTGAGCATCGGTTACTCCAGGTTCTGCATAAAACCTCATCGTTCCTAAAACATTTATATACCTATCGAATTCAGATAAAGAAGGATTCTCAGTGTCTGGATTCGTAAGAATGTCTAGACAAGAGGAGGTTTGGGCTAAGGAAACAAAAGCCGTAAAAAGGAAAAGAAAGATGAATGCTTGTTGCTTTTTAAACATCTTGTAATGTACACATAAAGTCTATAATAATCATGTTAGTGTGCATCAATACAACGCGGATTTCACATGAACCGCAATTGCTTTAAAATAAAATGATGTAAGTACAATTATTTATTATGCACGCATAGGAAGTTTGTTGTAACTTGTGCGCAAATAATGCCTAGACAAGAAACGATAGATTTTAATTTAAGATGGGGTTGGGCTAAGCTCGCCCGTCTTTACTCTGCCGAAGCAGATAGACGTGGGATCACCTTGTCCGTCGGTTATGCACTTCTAAGTATTGAACGTGAAGGAACACCAAGCACTAAGTTGGGGCCAAGAATGGGCATGGAGCCCACTTCACTTTCTCGCACTCTTAAAGGAATGGAAGAAAAGGGGCTTATAGAACGGCGCCCAGACCCCAATGATGGAAGATCCGTTAGAGTATTCCTGACTCCGTTGGGAGTTGACTCTCGACGCCAAGCAAGAGACCTTGTCGTTGGAATTAACAAACGCCTAGCCGCAATGCTCGGCTCAGAAACATTAAACGAACTAAACGAAGGTCTTCAACGATTAAACACGATTCTCGAAGACCCAGAACACCTAATGCCATTAAAAAATGAGCACACCTATTAAAACACATCAAATCCGTCGGGTTGCAGTTCTTGGATCTGGAGTTATGGGGTCGGCTATTGCCTGCCACTTAGCCCAAACAGGTTCAGAGGTACTACTCCTCGACCTACCTTCAAAAGAAGGCCCAAGAAATAGCCCCGCAGAAGGAGCTCTGAAAGCTTCTCTGAAATCAAAACCAGCTCCCCTTTATTCAAAGAGATTTGTAAAGCGTATTGAATGTGGGAATTTTGACGATGACCTGAGTCGAATTGCTGAATGTGATTGGATTATCGAAGTTATTGTTGAGAGGTTAGATATTAAACAACAGCTTTTTGAGCGTGTTGAGAAACATCGCAAACCGGGGACTCTTATAACCTCCAACACAAGTGGAATTCCGATTTCTCAATTGAGTGAAGGGCGTTCTGAAGATTTCCAAAAGCATTTTTGTGGAACACACTTCTTTAACCCTCCTCGATACTTACAGCTCCTTGAAATAATTCCTGGACCTAAAACTGCGCAAAGGGTTACTGATTTCTTTATGAATTATGGAGAATCTATTCTTGGGAAACAGAGTGTTCTATGTAAGGACACTCCAGCGTTTATAGCAAACAGAGTTGGGGTCTTTGCAATCCAGGCGCTTTTCCATACAGTAGAAGATATGGGGCTTTCAATTGAGAAAGTTGATAAACTTACCGGCCCAGCTATGGGTAGACCTAAGAGTGCTACATTTAGAACTTGTGACGTTGTAGGATTAGATACGTTAGTACATGTCGCGAATGGTGTCGCATCGAATTGCCCCAGTGACGAACGATCAGAGTCTTTTGCAATTCCAGGATATGTCCAACACTTGGTCGATAACAACTGGTTAGGAAGTAAGTCCGGCCAGGGTTTCTACAAGAAGACGAAGGATGGCAAAGGGAAAAGAAATATTCAAGTTCTCGACCTTAAAACACTCGAATATAGAGATCAACAAAAAGTAAAGTACGCAACACTCGAGGCAGCAAAACAGGTTGATAACCTTAAGCCTAGGACGAAACTACTTTTCAATGGTAAAGACGAAGCTGGAGACTTCTATCGCAGAATTTTTACCGATGTGTTCTCGTATGTGAGTTATCGCATCCCTGAGATCAGCGATGAAATTTACAGAATAGACGATGCGCTGAGGGCTGGATTCGGTTGGGAGTTAGGTGCCTTCGAAAGCTGGGATGCGATCGGGATTAAAGAGGCAAGTGACATTGCGAAAGAGCGTGGGCATAATGTTGCGGATTGGGTGGGCGAAATGCTCGAAGCTGGTCATGACTCCTTTTATAGGGTCGTTCATGGTACGAGGGAGTGTTATGATCCGTTGAGTAAAACATATAAAGTGATACCAGGCCAAGATGGAAGGGTGAATCTAGAGTATTTAGAGGATGATAAAATCGTTTGGTCTAACAGCGGAACCACTATTAAGGACATCGGGGACGGAATTCTAAATATCGAATTCCACACCAAGATGAACTCAATTGGCGGAGAAGTATTGCAGGGTCTTAACAAGGTGATAGACCTCGCTGAAGAGGGATACAGAGGAGTAGTGGTCAGCAACAACGGTGGTAATTTTAGTGCCGGTGCTAATGTGGGAATGATCTTTATGCTGGCAGTGGAACAAGAATGGGAGGAACTCGACTCGGCAGTAAAGTACTTTCAAGACACAATGATGAGAATGCGCTACTCAGGAATCCCTGTGGTAGCAGCACCTCACAATATGGCTCTTGGTGGAGGTTGTGAACTGTGCATGCACGCTGATAAAGTTATTGCACACGCGGAAACATACATGGGCCTCGTAGAGTTTGGAATAGGAGTAATCCCAGCGGGAGGAGGAACAAAAGAATTTGTATTAAGACTCTCTGACTCATTTAAGGAAGGAGATATTAGAATTAATGCAATGAGAAATAGCTTCCTTACTATAGGACAAGCTAAAGTTGCAACTTCAGCATATGAGGCATTTGAACTGGGATATCTTGTGGAGGGTGTTGATGAGGTTTGTGTAAACCGTCGTGATCAACTTGCGATGGCCAAAGCATCCGCAATTCAACTAGCAGATTCTGGCTACACAAAACCTATCGAACGCAAGGACATTACTGTTCTCGGTTCTGAAGGAATGGGGATCGTCTATGCAGGAGCAAATTCAATGGCTGCAGGTAAGTATATCTCAGAGCACGATAAGCTAATTAGCGAAAAACTCGGAAGAGTAATGTGTGGTGGAGATCTTACTGCTAAGCAGGAAGTGAGTGAACAGTATTTATTAGGTCTAGAAAGAAGAGCATTTGTGGAGCTATGTACAGAGAGGAAAACGCTCGAGCGTATGCAGTCTCTTATTCAGAAAGGTAAAATCTTAAGAAACTAAACGATTATGGACGCATATATAATTGGAGGTTACCGCTCAGCGGTAGGTAGATCAGGAAAAGGCGTTTTTCGCTTTATGAGACCTGACGATTTAGGTGAGCAAGTCATTCGCCACCTTATGAATGACTTTCCTCAGCTTGACAAAGAGAGAATAGACGATGTCATTGTTGGAAATGCAACACCCGAGGCAGAGCAAGGACTCAACATTGGAAGAATGGTGTCATTAATGGGATTAGATACTGAGAAAGTTCCAGGAATGACAATCAATCGCTATTGTGCTTCTGGATTAGAATCAATCGCTATTGCTTCTGCGAAAATTCACGCTGGAATGGCTGATTGCATTCTTGCAGGAGGAATTGAAACGATGTCACCGATTCCTTTTGGAGGTTGGAGGTTGGTTCCTAACTCTAAAGTTGCAAAAGACAACCCAGAGTGGTATTGGGGAATGGGTCTTACAGCTGAAGCAGTTGCTCATGAGTACAAAATTAGCCGTGAAGATCAAGATGCATTTGCTGTGGAAAGTCACATCCGTGCAGCAGCAGCGATTGACGCAGGAAGATTTGCTACAGGGATTGCGCCTATTACCGTCGAAGAAACATACCTAGATAAGGATGAACGTCCAGCTACTCGAAGTACAGTGGTCGACACAGACGAGGGAGTGAGAAGAGGAACAACTCCTGAAGCATTGGCGAAATTAAGAGCTGTATTCGCTCAAGGGGGATCAGTGACAGCCGGAAACAGCTCACAAACATCTGATGGAGCGTCCTTCGTTCTCGTCGTAAGTGAGAAAATGCTGAAAGAACTCAATGTAGAACCCATCGCAAGACTGAAGGCATATCACGTAAGTGGTTTAGAGCCTAGAATAATGGGAATGGGACCTATACATGCAGTACCTAAAGTGTTAGAGCGTGCTGGACTTAAGCCTGGAGATATTGATTTATATGAACTTAACGAGGCTTTCGCTTCACAAAGTGTTGCTGTTACTCGTGAGCTTGGACTAGATCCGGCGATGGTAAACGTAAATGGAGGAGCGATCGCATTGGGACATCCACTTGGCTGTACTGGTTCAAAACTTACAATACAGCTCTTAGATGAGTTGAAACTTAGAGAAGGAAAGCACGGGATTGTTACCATGTGTGTTGGCACCGGGCAAGGAGCTGCGGGGGTATTTGAATATTTAAAATAAATAACTATGAGCGACGAAATAAAAAATATTGAAAAACCGATTACAGGCGGAGAGTTTATTATTCGAGATGTAAGCTGCGATGAGATTTTCACGCCCGAGGAGTGGACCGAGGAGCATCTTATGATGAAACAAACGACGAAAGATTTCATTGAGTCCAGAGTTAAACCCAACCTAGACGCAATCGATGCACAAGAGGAAGGGTTAATGACTCAACTACTTGAAGAAGCTGGAGAGCTTGGTCTATTATGTAGTTCAATCCCTGAATCCCTAGGTGGAATGGGTATGGACTTCAAGACATCTATGATTATCACAGAGGGAACTGGTGGTGGCCACTCTTTTGCTGTAAGTTATAGTGCGCACACAGGTATTGCTACACTTCCGATTCTGTACTACGGCAACGAAAAACAGAAAAACAAGTACATCCCTGGACTCGCTTCAGGCAAGATAAAAGGAGCATACTGTCTTACAGAGCCCAGCTCAGGATCTGATGCAAATAGTGCAAAGTCTCGTGCGGTATTAACCGATGACGGCACGCATTACAACCTGAACGGTCAAAAAATGTGGATCACCAATGCAGGGTTCGCAGATATATTCATTGTGTTTGCAAAAATCGATGACGACGAAAATCTAAGTGCATTCATTCTTGAAAAAGAGTACGAAGGAATCTCAATGAACCCTGAAGAGAAAAAGATGGGGATTAAAGGGTCTAGTACTCGACAGGTGTTTTTTAACGACGTTAAAGTTCCAGTTGAGAATCTTCTTTACGAGAGAGGGAAAGGATTTAAAATCGCTGTAAATATTTTAAATATAGGACGAATTAAACTCGGAGGAGTGGTTATCGGATCGTGTAAAGAAGGAATAGCCATATCTTCAAAGTACGCTAACGAACGAGAGCAGTTTGGGCGTCCTATTGCTAAGTATGGTGCGATTCGTCATAAAATTGGGGAGATGGCTATCACTACTTTCGCTGCTGAAACAGCTGTATATAGAGCTACACAGAATATTGATGATGCCATCGCTGCATTTGAAGCTGAAGGAGTAGATCATGGAGAAGCTACCTTGAAAGGGATCGCTTCATTCGCACCGGAATGTGCAATGATGAAAGTGGTTTGTTCTGAAGTGTGTGATTACGTTGTAGATGAGGCTGTCCAAATTCATGGGGGCATGGGTTACAGCATGGAAACGCAAGTCGAGAGAGCTTACCGCGATGCGAGAATAAATCGAATTTTCGAGGGAACGAATGAGATCAACCGGATGCTCACTGTAGATATGATTCTCAAAAAGGCGATGAAAGGAGAAATGGATCTGATGGGTCCAGCTATGGAAGTGGCTAACGAATTGACAGGTATTCCTGATTTCTCTCCTCCGTCATCTGACGTTTACGAGCGTCACCTTGCTTACATCAAAAACTTCAAAAAAGCGGTTCTGATGGTTGCGGGTTCTGCAGCTCAGAAACTCATGATGACCCTTGCTAAAGAGCAGGAAATCTTAATGAGCATAGCCGATATGATGAACTGGACGTATTGCGCTGAATCTACTGTTCTTAGAGTCCAAAAGATACACAAGGTAAAAGGAGAAGAAGGCGCAGCACTTGCACTCGACGCTATGCAGACCTATGTCTATACTGTTGCAGATAAAATAAACGTAGCCGGAAAAGACGCTCTAGTGGGATTTGCTGAAGGAGACGAACTGAAGATGATGATGATCGGGATGAAGCGTTTCACGAAAGTAGAGCCATTCAATTGTAAAGAAGCAAGACGAAGAGTTGCAGAAGCTTGCTTAGAAAAAAACGACTATTGTTTCTAGTATTTTCTACTGTTTCATAGAACCTATTTAAGGAAACACATCAAGTAAACCGCCTCTAAGATTTCGACATCTCAGAGGCGGTTTTATGATCAATATAGTCCTATTTTTACATTATGGCAAAGAAGCAAAATATTATTACAAAAAAGTCGGAGAAATTCCTCGAGAAGTATTTAAATAATCCTTCACCAACTGGATTTGAGGTGGAAGGACAAAAAATATGGTTAAATTATCTCAAGCCATATATCGATGAGCATTTTGTAGACAGCTACGGTTCAGTAGTTGGAGTCATTAACCCCAAGGCGAAATACAAGGTTGTCATCGAAGCTCATGCAGATGAGATAAGTTGGTTCGTACACTACATCAACCCACAAGGGTTTATTTATCTGAGAAGAAATGGAGGAAGTGACCATCAGATTGCACCTTCTAAAAGAGTGGTGATTCATACAGACAAAGGACTTGTTACAGGACTCTTTGGTTGGCCTGCGATTCACACTAGATCGCCAGGCAAAGAGGAGACTCCGAAAGTAAAGAATCTATTTCTAGACGTTGGTGCAAAGGACGCCAAGGAAGTTGAGAAAATGGGGATTCATGTTGGGTGCGTAGTTACTTATCCCGACGAATTCATGATCTTAAACAAGAAGTGGTATGTGGGTCGTGCGCTCGACAATCGTGCTGGAGGATTTATGATTGCTGAGGTTGCGAGGATGCTGAAAGAAAATAAGGTGAAATTGCCATTTGGTCTATATATTACAAATTCAGTTCAGGAAGAAATCGGTCTTAGAGGAGCCCAAATGATTGCTGAGCGTATAAAACCTGATGTTGCGATTGTGACAGATGTATGCCACTGTACTCACACGCCAATGCTGAATAAAATTGAGCAGGGTGATACGGCCGCGGGTAAAGGGCCTGCTGTGACATACGGTCACGCTGTTCAGAACAATCTTCTTAAGCGCATTATTGACACCGCGAAAGAAAATAAAATTGACTTTCAAAGAATGGCTGCATCAAGATCGACTGGAACTGACACTGATGCTTTTGCATATTCTAATAGTGGGGTGCCGAGCGCACTAATTTCTTTACCTCTACGCTATATGCATACTACGGTTGAGATGGTGCACAAGGACGATGTTGAAAGTTGTATCAAACTTATTTACGAGACACTTCTCAAAATAAAGTCTGGCGAGGATTTTAAATACTTGTAAAATCGACGTTGAATACAGGTTCTCAGATCATTTTCGGAACCTCTAACATTTCAATTAGTTCGTCAATTCTTTGTGAATAGGCCTTTCTTGAATCTTCAGATAGCTCATCGCATGATGCCAAATCTTTAGATAAAGCGGCTAATTTTTCTTGCGAAGAATAAAGCTTGATGCTGTAATCTGTTGCTTGAGCTTCTGACTCTGTTCTAGATTTATAAAGGTAACTGGCTTCCTCAACTAGCTTGCGCAGCTCTGCTTCATTCCAAGGCTTACTGATGTACTTATAAATTCGACCTTTATTTATGGCATCTATCACTGCATCAATATCGGCATGACCAGTCAGCAACATTCTTACGGGATTCGGGTAATCAGGCATGATGAGCTCAAAAAATTCCACACCACTTATAGAAGGCATCTTTTGGTCTGAAATAACAACTTCAATGGGATTATCTCTAAGAATTGAGAGTGCTTCAGAAGGTTCAGTAGTTACAAAAACCTTGAAGTCTCTACGGAAAGCAGCCCTAAATGAAGTTAGGTTGTGCTCTTCATCATCTAAGTATAGGACATTTATCATGTTGGAAAGCTAAGGATGAACATAGTCCCCTCACCTATCTCAGATGAAATTTCTACCTCGGCATTGTGATCTTCTAGAATCCCTTGAACTATACTAAGACCAAGACCCGTTCCTTTACCTACATCTTTTGTTGTAAAAAATGGAATGAAAATTTGAGCTTGAGTATCCTTTGACATACCAACTCCATTGTCAGATATTTTAACTTGAATAACTTCTGAATTGTCTTTCTTAAGTATACAAGTACTAACCTTTACAGACCTTTCAGATCTTTTTAAGTCAGTATCAATCGTTGAATGAGCAGCATTTGTTATAATATTCATGAATACTTGATTCAACTTACCTGGTTGACAATTGATATCCGGGATGTTATCAGCCAAATCAACATCAACATCAACATCATTTTTAAGATTACTTCTTAAAATAATTAAGGTAGAAGAAAGTAGCTCATTAATATTAGCTTTAATTTCTTGATTGCCATCCATTCGAGAAAATATTCTCAAACCTCTTACGATCTCTGCAGTTCTTTGGGCTCCATCTTCAACACCTTCAAGTAGCTCATCTATTTCATTGACTGTAAATGTTATGTCTAATTCTAACAATTTATTTTTTACAGATTCAATAGATTCTTTCAGAGAATCACTATTCGGGTCTAGGTTTACGATCAATGAAAGTATTTCCTTCACATCAATAAAATCTCGTTTTAAGGAAACAGCACTAGAAGAAACATAGTTAATGGGATTGTTTAACTCATGAGCAATTCCGGCAGTAAGCTGACCGATAGAAGCAAGTTTTTCAGACTGTATCAACTGCTCCTGTGTCGATCGTAAATCTTGAAGCGTGTCAGATAATGAAGCGTTTGTTTTAGTTAATTCACTCGTGCGCTCTTCTACATTCAATTCAAGTTTAATATTTTGTTCTCGCTGAATCTTCTCATTTAAAAGTGAAGTGTTTAATTCTTTTTCTTTTGCGAGTTCACTGTCTTTTTTAAGTTGATTAATTCTTGAACCCAAGGCCAAAGAAAGAACAACTAGTTCAATAGCACTGCCCATAGGAAGCGCATAAATAGTAGCCTCGTTATACGGAATTATTCCAAAGTCCTTTAATGCGAAAACAACAACTGCTATAATAAAAACAGACCATCCTACAAGGAAATATCCAGCAGAGACATCACCGCTCTTCCATACTTTGATAGAAGCAGGAATTAATATAATGATTGAAAGAGCTGAGAAATTAATTATATCATAAGAGATATTGTAAAAGCCTAAGACCAACAAAAGAGCAGCAACAAAATAGGGAATGTATAGCAATCCAAAAAGCTTATCGTAGAATGGTGTGTGCTTCTTTAAGTGTAAAAAGTTTCGGGAAAATAATATTGTTAAGACACCACTTAATATTCCGAAAATATGAGTCATCCGAAGCGATATCCAAGGGATTGACACTAAATTAAACACTCTATCATACCCATTAAGCACCAGCTGAGTCCCACCGATCGCAACAATAAAGAAGACATAGTGTAAATAGTTTTTATCCTTTACACTAAAGAATAAAAATAGATTATACAGAAGGAGAGACATAACTATACCTAAGTAAATAGCAAATAACACATCCCTTATATGCCCTTCAGATTGGATTTTTTGTGAGCTTTCTATTCGTACGGGTAAAAGAAGTTGTTTCCCACTCCATGCTCTTATATAACAAGTCAGATTTACACAGTCGACAGAAGGAATGAGGAAAGAAGGGTAATTCCCAATAGTTAACCTATTGCGATTATTTGTATTGTTAACCCCAACCAGTTTGTCAGATATTGTAACCCCATCACAGACCATAAACACCTGTAAAGAATCAATCGTGGAGTAGGCAATTTCGACGTGTAAACCAGCATCTTGATCAGGGTCGAGGTTTAACCGTGCCCAAATCCAATTGTTTGAGTTACCTAAATTCGGAACACTCACATTGGGTTTAACCCAAACATCATCAAATAATTCATCAGGAGTTAAGGCTGTTACATTCTCATCGGTTAATTCTAATAGCTCTATTTCTAAACCTAAGTACTTTTGAGAAAGAGCATTGTTGGAAAAGGCTATTGTTGTTAAAACAAAAACAAATAGCTGAAACCGAGAGATGAGTGGAATCATACAGAAATGTTAAAACGAACTTTTAACTTCCCTTTGGGGCCCTTTACATTCATAACATACCCTGTCGGATCTGCCCACAGTTCATCTAAAAACAGCCTTACCTCCTTTTGCGATTTGGGAAGATCATCTGGGAAAACAAAATGCTCAATACTAGCAAGTAATTTGTCGTTCGGATATTTAAAATATCCATCATCACCGAATTGATCTTGAATACTCCATCCCATTTTATCTCGCATTCTCCTGGTAACTGGAGAAGTAAGAGCAAGTATGTTTCTTAAATCTAAAAATGACATTGAGGCCATCGCTGATTGAACCATCCACTCTACGCCAAGTCCCATACCAGCTAACTCAATAGAGTTCCACATACCATTAAGCTCCATCGTACCATCCTTAATTAACGTAGTAAGCCATGGGTTAAGACCTTCATCCATATTTCCTACAGCTTGATATAAAGGAAAATCTTCTGGCTTATCACCAGACTGAAGCCGTGTGCCAGCTAATACTTTCTTTCCATCAGCTGACATCGCAACTATTAATATGACATCATCTCTACCGATCCAATTGGTATTAAACGAGGAAATATTTTTAATACCGTAAGCATGAAGCACACGCTTGTGGCCTTCAACCATAGATTGACAAAGTTCCACGTCCTCAGATGCCCTTAAAATTTTAAGGACAACTTCATCAATGGGTTTTGACTCTCTGAGTTTAGAAGTTAGAGTCTTGGATAGATAGCTGCTCATCGAGTTCAAGGTATAATCGTATATCCGGTAAATTTTCGCCCAACATCAAGCGGCGACATGATTCGGCCGCAAAAGCACCCCCCGACGCTACGTCAGAATGTAACTGAGGCCAACCAACAAGTTCAGTTCCCATTAATGCTAAACTTTCCCTTCCTTTTACAGAAGCAGAAGCAAAATCCACAAATAAATTAAGGGTTTCAGGGCTCCATGTATCTCTAGACTTTAATGAAACCATTGTTTCATAATCTATTCTACCATGAAGAAACCCTTCAGCTTGAGTTAAGATATCATATCGCTCGATATCCAACATGCCTCGATCACTTGTATCCATAATAACAGGAATGTTCCTCTGCATTGCCTCTAAACGGATTAAAGCTTTTGCAGAAAGTCCATCACAGGCATCGATGACAATATCACATTTTTGCATAAAGGAATCTATGTTACTCTCGGTAACTCCTTGGGGGAAAACTTCAATTTTAATAAAGGGATCAACCTCCGAAATAGATCTCGCAGCTACGATCCACTTAGGCAAACCTAATTCGTGAACACCTGCTCTTATTCTATTCAAATTTGACAATTCCAAATCATCGAAATCAGCAAGAACTATAGTCCCCGCAGACCTCTCCATCGCAATGGTAAAAGCCGCAGCTTGACCTACAGAAAGACCTACAACCCCCACTGTCTTGGATGCTAAATCGTCTTGCTCGTCTTTTGTAATTCTGTTCTTATTTCTATTTGTTCGAACTTCAACAAACTCATCTTCTGGAAGAAGTCTAACCGCTGACCCAATCCAATGAAACACAACCCAACTACCGTATGTATCCCAATCTTTTCCAACCAATATATCACCAATAGCTTGAGCAAGACCTGCGGGGTTTTGCTTTAACATAGGGTTACGGATGATTGCCAATTCAGCAACTTGATTTTCAAGTGTATCACTTACGGTCCGTATAGAGCCGTTAAGCTTAAGTTCTGAAAACCTCTTAACCCCCTCAACCGTAGATGGGTCAATTATTTCAGCTTTCCAGCGTAGAGTATCAGTATATAAATCACTCGATGACATAGTGCAAAGTCGGAAATAGATATCCTTTTTTTACATAACTCCAATTGAGTTCTCAACAACTAAATAATGACAGTTTATTCGTTATAATAAACCCGCAAATGGCCTTTTGCAAGCTCATTCGCCCAATTTCTTAACGCAACAAATCCAGATTCAGTTTCTGGTGAAATGGCTTGTTTTTTCATCCTCAACAATAACCAACCATAAAGCCCTATTAACATCTGCTCTACAGGGTGACTAACGTCCTCTTTTTGCTTCGCCACTAAATCATGAAGCATTGGATCTGCAGCTTCAAAGGCTTCCTTATATCTCAAATTCTCCAAAGGTCCAAGCAGCATTTCGTGTAAATGAGCTAACTCAACGACAGGTTCATTAACAGTCGTCACATGACCAGACTCTTCTTTCCCTTGTGCTCTCATCTCTTTAGCTATACTAACTATCCATTCCTTTTCTTCGTCAGGGTTAGTGTCTTCTCGATGAGCTGTTTCGTCGGCCCAATGTTCGAGAATTTCAGGCGTAAAATTAGATGCTCTTATTAAATCTTCAATTTGCCATAAAAACAAAATAAATTCAACAATATGTTCTTTTTTCTTTTTTTCAGAAAGTGTCATGTTCAAATCTAATCATTGGATTTATTAAGCGCTATAAGCACCTCCTGAGTGACATCAATAGCATCAGTACCGTACAACACTCCTTCACCACTTAATCCCCAATTAAACACGATGTCTATACCTTGACTTTCTGAAAATACTCGTAAGGTCTCAGTAAGATGAGCTGCAATTTTTGCCTGCATTGCGGATTCTCTCTGCGAAAAAATCTGCTCAGCTTCATATTGTAACTTCTGTAGCATTTGCTCAATTTCATTCACTCTATTGCTTGCGATTTCAATCTCACCGGCAGTAGCATTGCCTGAGTTTGCATAACCTATTAACTCTTGCGCTTCCACTTGTAGCGGTGAAGAATCTTGCTGCAGTAAGGAATCTAACTCATACATATTCTCTCTTAAAGTCGCTTCTAAAGATGCAATTAAGTTCATACCCTGCCTTAGTGTATCTCCATGTACGTATGCAATAACAGCTCCACCATGATCAGACATTAACGGTGTTTTTGGAGCAAACTGTATATATGTTAAAGCGATAAGCCAAACACCAATAACACTTAAAACCAATTTATTATTCATCATCGTTGTTTTATTTAGATCGCGAAGATATAGTTAGTGGCGAAGTTAATTCATCATCCCAAGCTCTTTTAAGTTTAGGGATTTTGGGAGAAGAAGAACTTGCCACAGCTCTCATCAGGCTGTGGATTATAGGTCTATTGTTTACCTTGAGATGACAAACGAGTCGTTTCGGACAAGCACCCAAAGACGATTTGATATCAAGAGCAGTCCTTCCTAAAGAGATTTTCTTAACCCCTCTAGCTAAGCCTTGCTTAATAAACTCGAGCAACATCCGCTGATAAATGGAGTGCGTTTTGTTCTCAATTAGATTAAAACCCACAAAAAATGCTTCGACAGAATAGTCTGTAACAATTCCACATTGAAACCCTACGAGTTCATTGTCAAAATAATAACCTATGACAGGGAAATCATCTTTCCAATATTTTTTTAGAAAAACAAGATCCTCTTTGTACAGCATTCCAAGCTTAAACCCTGCTCTTCCATACACCATTGAGTAAAGCCCGAAGAGTTTATCCGCATTATCTACAACTTCCTCAAAATTAAATTCTCTCAAAATCAAAGCAGAAGAATCTTTCTCAATACGTCTTAGTTTTGCTCTAGATTTCTTCCTGAGCCCTGCACTATAATCATCTAAAGATTTAAATTCAGGGCTTAAATCAATCTCCATTACAGGATCAAATTCCATATCAATCCACTTCTTATCCCAATGAGATTTTCCTGAAATACGTTTGCTCCATGGCGCAGTTGAATAGTGATCTTTTACCATAAAAGTACGGGGCAGCGTGTTTCCGTCTTTTTTATCTATTACCAAGTCAAGAGCTTGTTTAATGAGATCTTGCTTCTCTAATTCAGACACATTTTCATCGAATCTATAAGCGTGATCTCCGCTTGAGAGGACAGACCCCATTACACGAATATTTAACTTAAAAACGCCATTATTTCGATAGAGAAAAGTTTGGGCCAATTTAAAAAAAGGTTTGTCAGCTTTAAGAAATTGACCTCTTGATTGACTCGTTGCAACAGTATCTTCGATAATTGCAACCCCCTTCACATCTCCATTATCATTCAACCAACACACAGCAATTAAAGACCTGTTTTCTACACAGAGAGCCGCTTTTACTGATCTAGAATCGAGAAAAGCGCTTGGGGATTTTAACTTAAGGAATTCATCCCATTTGTGCCAATCCTCATTGCTCCAATCTTCTAAATGTGATGCTCTAATCATTTTTTAATTGCATACACCAAGGTGCCAAGTAAAAACAATAAGAGAAATAAACTACCGAATCCATTAACTAAACCTGCTAGTTTTCTTCCTGGCAATTCAAATTTCAATTCAACTGTATGTTCCCCAAGTGGAAGTTCTATAGCTCGTAAAATATAATTCGCTCTGAAAATTGGAGTTTCCATACCATCAATATATGCCGTCCATCCCTCTCCATACCAAACTTCACTTAACACCATTATACCTGCTTGATCAGATTGCGTTTTATAAACGGAACCCTCTGGGTGATAATTCAACAATGTGACATTAGAGTTCCCTGCAGACTCTGATGACTCATAAGAAATGATCGATTCAAACTCGCTATGAACAATTGCCGTTGATCCAAGATCAACATTCCGAATACTCTCAATTTCAGACTCTGGAGTGTCTACCCAAGAAATTCTATGTGTCACCCAAGCAGGTCCCAGTGCACCAGAAAGAAGCAACGGTGTTTCTGCTCCTGGAAGGACCATGTACTTCGTATTCAGCATGGTCAAAGCCCTAAGACTCGACATGGCAAACCCTACACCCGAAGTGCCAGCAATAGAAGCAAATTCGTTTCTTTCTGGAATAAGTACCCTATCAATAAAATCTTGATATCTGCGAAGTTTAGCTCCGTGATATCCACCTACCGATTTGTGGAAATATGATGTACGAGCATCATTAAATGGGCCCTCCCAATCTAAGACTCTATAATGTGTCAATGAGTTTAGTGCATTAAACGAAGCCGCTAAGCTAGCTTTGACATGTCGCCTTGAAAGTTTATGTCCAAGCTTCTCCTCAGCAAGAGCAATATGCTTTGCCTCCAATTCAGAAAAACCTTGAAGATTGTTAGATTCGATTTTAAGAATTGCTAGATCAGCAGGATTTGGCTCAAAAGGATAGAGAACTTCGAATGAATCAACCCATTTTACATGATATCTCTTATCTACTAAAGCCAACTCAGAAATCATAATAACAGCGAGAACTGAAATGACTATTCTCTTGTCAAAAACACCTTTTAATATCATAAAAACAGCTGCAGCTGCTACAGTGATTAAACCAAGAGAGCGTAGGACATCAGATTGAAATATTTCAACGCGCAGTTGTGTGACACTCAGTTTTCCAAGCTGGATTAAAGCTTGGTCTGGTCTTATGCTAGAAGTAAAATCAAAAAAAGTGGTGGGAGATAGATAGAAAACAAATAGACAAGCCGAAATTCCCAAAAGAGAAAAAACCCATGGCTTCCATTTTCCATTTGAAGCATCTTCCCAAATTTCTTTTAAAGCTAAAGCTCCTCCAGCCGCAACAGCTACCTGGACGATTACAAGCATCATTTTAGTATCGCGAAATTTATTAAAAAGCGGTACGTAGTTTAAAAAAAAGTCTGACAAGGCAGATGCTTCTCGCCAAGACAGAATGATAGCAAGAAGAGTAATGAGCATAAGTGGAAAGCGTAGCGGATCACGACCCACAAAGAAGAATGCAAGCATTAAAGCAAAAGCAATTGCACCAAAATAAAAAGCTCCCCCACTAAACCTCTGCTCGCCCCAATACAATTGATCACCTCCTCCTTTGATATTCGGGATCATCATAGACAACCACTCTCCACGAGACATACTGTATTCAAAAATATAATCTTCCGTCAAACCAGAGGCTAGTCCATCTTGATCTACTGAATCATCCATTAAGACAGTCTCACCTCGTGTTGTATGATGTGAGTAGTTCTGTGTTAATGCGAGTTCTGCCGATTGTGGAAGGATCGCAAAAAGACCTCCAATCAAAAGGATAAGAGACGTTGTAAGAGCTTGTTTCACTTCTCTCTTGTACGACAACAAAACAAATTCAGAAATGCCTACAAATGCTATTAGAAATAACAGGTAATAAGTCATCTGAAGGTGGTTTGCAAACAAATGAATTGAAAGGAATAGGGCGAAAACTCCTACGCCTAAGGCACGTTTTCCTCTAAACGCAGCAACTACACCACCTAAAACACCTGGCATTACAGAAATTGCCCTAACCTTAGTCGCGTGACCCGCAGAAAGGTAGAGGATGTTGACAGAAGCCAGACCATAGGTGGCTCCTACTATAAACGCAATCCATGGGGGAGCTTTCAGGCAAAGAGCAAGTACATAACCCGCGAGCATCGCCATAAACAAAGTCATAATCTCAGGCGACATAAACAACTTCAGGAAAAGCCAAATAATTTTCGGGAGTGAGGTTAGTCCACTTCCCGTAATTTGGGTAGTGGGCATTCCAGAAAACATGCTGTCTGTCCAAGATGGGAGTTCTTTAGATTCAGAAATCTCACGATAACTTTTTGCTTCATGAGACATTCCATTAAAGTTAACCGTGTCACCTTGAAGCATTCTCTCTCCTTTTAAAAGTGCCGGAGAATAAAAGGCAGCCGAGAAGCAAAAAAGAAGAAAAACCGCTATCGCGTGAGGAATAATTTTATGCATGGGAGCAAGATAACAAGTAGGAGATAAGGATTAATCTTCGACCTCCTCAAACTCCACATAATCACCTATTCTATCGTCATTGGGCTTTTTATTGCTTGTTTGACTAGCATGATTGGGTGTTTCCGGCTGACTATCTCTGCGATTTGTCGCCCGCATTTTTTTACCAAACAACCTATCTAGCCATCGCCAAACAAACCAAAACACAACAATATAAAATAGACTCTTCAACATCAGAAATGGTTGGTATTACTTGCTCAAATATAAGTTGCGTTCAGAGTAAATCTTCCGAAAGAATGGATCGCGTAAATCTTGAATAAAACGAATACCCTCTCCAGTAGATTTCATCTCAGGTCCCAACTCCTTATTTACATCAGGAAATTTTTCATAACTAAACACCGGTATTTTAACTGCATACCCTTCGAGTTTAGGCGAATGTGGTAAATCCTTAAGTTTGGCTTCACCAAGCATCACCTTCGTCGCTTGGTTTACATATGGAACTCCATATGCTTTAGAAATAAACGGCACTGTTCGAGAAGCACGGGGATTTGCTTCAATAATGTAAACCTCATCGTCTTTAACTGCAAACTGTACATTAATTAACCCTCTGGTTTGAAGAGCTACGGCAATTCTCTCTGTATAATCTTTAATTTTTTGTATGACCAAATCACCTAGATTAAATGGCGGAAGAAGTGCATAACTGTCACCTGAGTGAATCCCTGCTGGCTCTATGTGTTGCATAATACCAATTATCCTGACCTGATCACCATCGCAAATCGCATCTGCCTCACACTCAACAGCACCTTCTAGGAAATGATCTACGAGAATCTGATTCTCAGGCATGTGCTTGAGAATATCTATAACGTGATTTTCTAAATCTTCTTCGTTAATTACGATTTTCATCTTTTGTCCACCTAATACATAGGATGGTCGAACAAGAAGAGGGAAACCAAGTTCACGACAAAGATCAACTGCTTGGTCAGCGTTTTCTACGACTCCAAATTTCGGATATGGAATGCCCTCTTTTTTCAGCAATGCTGAAAAGCTTCCTCTATCCTCAGCAAGGTCAAGCGCTTTATATGATGTACCTAGAACAGGTATGTTGTATCGATCTAACTTTTCAGCGAGCTTAAGAGCTGTTTGTCCTCCCAACTGAACGATTACACCGACAGGCTTTTCGTGCAAAATAATATCGTAAATATGCTCCCAAAAAACGGGCTCGAAATACAGCTTGTCAGCAGTGTCGAAATCGGTAGAAACGGTTTCAGGATTGCAATTGATCATGATTGTTTCATAACCACACTCTTTTGCGGCAAGAATTCCATGAACACAGCAATAGTCGAATTCGATTCCTTGGCCAATTCTATTGGGACCGCTACCTAAAACGATGACTTTTTTCTTATCAGAACTGACACTCTCGTTTTCAGACTCTTCAAATGTCGAGTAATAGTAAGGTGTAACAGCTGGAAATTCAGCGGCACAAGTATCTACTAATTTGTATACTCGATTTATATTTTCTTCGATGCGCTTCTCATGGACTTTGCTTTCAAGACATTTTAAGAGATGAGCAATTTGTCTGTCGGCATACCCCTTGCGCTTTGCTTCGATAAGAAGAGCTTTAGGCAACGACTCGATAGTATACTGCTCAATATCATTTTCGAGCATAAGCAACGCTTCAATCTGTCTAAGGAACCACGGATCAATCTTTGTTGATTCGTGAATCTTATAAAACGGGACACCAAGCTTAAAGGCATCATAAATATGGAATAGCCTGTTGTAAGAAGGGTGATTTAAACTCTCCATGATAGCATCATGGTCACGTAATTCTTTCCCATCAGCCCCTAATCCATTTCTCTTAATTTCGAGAGATTGACAGGCTTTTTGAAGTGCTTCTTGAAATGAACGACCTATTGCCATAACCTCACCCACTGACTTCATCTGGAGTCCCAGCTCTCTGTCAGTGCCAGGGAATTTATCGAAATTCCAACGTGGTATTTTTACAACAACATAATCTAAAGTCGGCTCAAACATCGCCGAGGTAGAACCAGTAATGGTATTCTTCAGCTCATCTAAGTGATAGCCAATAGAGAGTTTAGCTGCGATTTTAGCGATGGGGTAACCCGTTGCTTTAGAGGCTAAAGCTGAAGATCTCGAAACCCTAGGGTTGATTTCAATCGCAATAATATCTTCCTTTTCATCAGCTGAAACAGCAAACTGCACATTACAACCACCTGAAAACTCACCAATACTACGCATCATACGGATTGCCATATCGCGCATTCTTTGGTAAGTCGCATCAGACAGAGTCATCGCAGGAGCAACAGTGATTGAATCACCCGTATGAATACCCATTGGGTCCATGTTTTCGATAGAACAAACGATAGTTACGTTGTCGTTCGCATCACGCAAGAGCTCTAATTCAAACTCCTTCCAACCGAGCAAAGCCTTGTCGATCATCACTTCATGAATGGGTGATTTATGGAGTCCTGTAGTAAGTTTATCCTCGAAATTCTCTTTATTGTGAACTACCGCAGCACCCGCACCACCTAAAGTGAAGCTAGCTCTGATACATAGTGGGTAACCAAACTGTTGAGCAATTTCCTTTCCCTCAAGAAAACTTTTCGCAGTTGCTTGAGGCGCCATAGGAATACCGATCTTTTCCATGAGCAATCTAAACTTCTCACGGTTCTCAGTAATTTCTATAGCATCGATATCAACCCCAATGATCTTTACTCCAAACTCTTTCCAAATGCCAATTTCATCACATTTTACAGCAAGATTGAGAGCTGTTTGGCCTCCCATAGTTGGGAGAACAGCATCAATATTATGTTTCTCCAGAATCTTAACGATAGATTCAGGCTCAAGAGGTTCGAGGTAAACATGATCTGCCATGACTGGGTCAGTCATGATGGTGGCAGGGTTGTTATTAATTAGAGTCACTTCAATCCCCTCCTCTCTTAAAGAACGAGAAGCCTGCGAACCACTGTAATCAAATTCACAAGCTTGGCCAATAACTATAGGGCCGCTTCCGATAATGAGAACTGATTTTATGCTGGAATCTTTAGGCATTTTTTTTTTATCTGGTCGTTTTTTAATAAATTTCTTTGTTAAAAAAACGTCCAGTTAAGTATGACTTTGATGACTTTAACCGGTGTAAATTTACGTTATCATTTAGTGACTTCAATCAAACTAATTACAAAAATGACGTCTCTTTTTCCACAGTTTGTTACTTTGCATAATGATACCACCTGAAATAAGTGAACAAGCTATAGAGTGGGAATTCTGTGGGTGGCGATTTGGGGGTTGGATAAGGGGAGTTGAAAACATAAAATCCTCTCAAGAAGTGGTTGTTGCATTCCATGGTTTTAACAGGAATGCAAGAGAAATGTTCAACTTTAGTCCTTTGTTTGAAGATGATTCCGTCATGCTCTCAATCAGCTTACTTCATCATGACAACAGTAAACCATTACCCCCAATCCCTTTAGACGAAGCACTCGAGCCAGCACTCCTGATTGAGAGTGTTGAAGACTATATTTCCGTGAATTTGTCAACAATAAAGGAAGTCAACCTGGTTCTTTTAGGTTATTCAATGGGAAGTCGAGTTGCACTTACCTTATTCGAGAAGTTTCCCAGTAAAATATCTAAAGTGATTGTATTGGCTCCTGACGGTTTAAAAATGGGTGGTCTATATCGATTTGTGGTAAACACAAGATTAGGCAAATACTGCTGGGGTTTAATAGATAAGAAACCCAAAACAAATCGGTGGATTATAAATGCCATGAGGTCTATGAGACTCATCTCCCAGCACAAGCATCAATTCGGACGCTATCACACGGACTCAGTAGAGATTAGGAGAAGAGTAGCCTTTGGATGGGCTGGTCATAAATTATTTTGGCCAGTAAAAGAAGGATTAATAAAAGCAATTCAGGAAAATATCACGTCTGAAAAAAGAATATATTTTATTTTCGGAAGGCGAGATAAAATCATACCTTTCAGCTGGTCAAAACCATTAAGAGACGCACTTTCAAACACAATGAAAGGTGTTCATTTTCTTGAAATATCTAGTGGGCACGTAATGAGGCATAGCTCTATCGTACAGCAGATAAAACTGGCCATAAAGGAAGCAAAATGAATAAGAATTGGCTAAATAATCTTCAAATCAGTAAGCGACAAGGCGAAAAAAGATTTGCTGTCTTGCTCGATCCGGATAAAACACCTAGTGGTGAAGATTTGTATCACTGGCTTAATGAAATTGAGCAATCGGGTGCAACCGATATACTTATTGGTGGCAGCCACCTTTCAAAAGGAAACACCGAAGAATTAGTTAAGAATGCTAAGAAACAAACAAGCTTGCCTGTTGTCCTATTTCCTGGCTCACCTGAACAAGTTACAGAACATGCCGACGTCCTTTTATTTCTTAGTCTTGTTAGTGGTAGAAACGCAGACCTATTAATTGGCCGACATGTAGAAGTTGCGCCTCTATTAATGGAAATGGATATTGAAACTGTTGCCACAGCATATTTGTTAGTTGGTGACGGACCGCTTACAACGGCCGCCTACATAACCCAAACCCTGCCCATTCCTTCTGCAAAGCCAGAATTAGCTGTTGCAACTGCTTCGGCCGCTGTTTTGCTCGGCATGAAAGCCGTATATCTTGATGCGGGAAGTGGAGCTGGAGATAGCATTCCTACGGAAGTGATTTCCGCAGTAAGTAACGCAGTTGATGTGCCCATAATTGTAGGGGGTGGAATACGAAATACCGAAGGAATGGAAAGAGCTTGGGAAGCAGGAGCGGACCTTGTAGTGCTTGGCACTGTCCTTGAAAAAGTGAGGGACTTTAGTCAGTTAACGCCTTCTTAACGTTTCCGTTTTCGTAGTGAAAAACATAAGTTACGCCTAACTCTGGGCAATCAATACGCCTTCCTGACAAGTCATAAATACAGATCAACTGGCCGAGATCAGTGGAGTCATCTATTAAACTGAGTTCAGTCAAAGCCGTGTTAATCGCTCCAATAGGCTGTTGCTGTGTTACACAGTGAACCATTCCACCCACGTCTAACATATTTCGACAATCTATCCCAACCACATCTCTATTGGGATATAAATCACTAAGAATAGCATTTGCCACTGCGTCATTCGGGTCGTTATAGTTGGGGACTAAAACCACTGTATTTGCAATATAATAATTTGTGTAGGTTGAGCGATAACCCACAGATTGCCCCCACGTTGTAACGACATCATTTACCGTTAATGGCAAATGAACTATCTCAAATGGCACGCCATCCGTGTTTAATGCATTGTTGATTATCACTCGGTCAGAAAACGAAACTCCCCAATAAGCCTGATCACTGTGAGTGAGTGTTACTAGAGTATTGTTACCGTGAAACCTAGCAAAACCATCAATATGCTGATCGGTTATATCGTCTACCCCACCAAACTGACCGTCTAACCAAACGAAATTTGTTACCCCCAAATATTCCTGTAAGTAATCTTCAATTTGGGCTTCCGTCAAATCCGGGTTTCTATCTGAGCCAGTGATTGAAGTTCGTGTAGCCATCAATGTTCCGTGTCCATCAATCTCAAAAGCACCTCCCTCAAGTACCATTTCGTTGAGATCTATAATAGGTATACTGAGAGCATCTGCCACTGCAATAGGTATGGCATCACAAAGCTCAAAAGGAGCATTGCCTCCCCAACCATTAAAACCCCAATCTAAAATCGTTAAATTCACATCAGTGTCGTACACGAAAATGGGACCATTGTCTCTAACCCAAAAGTCATCATTTTCAGCAATCACAAAATCTACTGAAGACATATCTACTTCAGATGCCACCAATAGATCTACAATATGATCTCTATGTACATCATCATACGCAATAATGTGCACTCTCTCACCATCAACCAAGGCTTCTGTCATTTGAATCCATGCTGGCTCGAAGTCAGATGCACCAAACCCATAGGTATTGTTATGTGGCCATTGAAGCCAAGTACCTTCATGAGGTAGTTCCTCAAACGGCATGGTATACTGAGCTGAAGCTCCATAAGAACGAACCAACAAGGTGACAATCAATAAAACAATAGGGAGCCTCATTTTCATAGTTGCAAATTAGTCAATCTCACTTAAAAACTGTACACGATATTTATAAACCCATGACGACCAGCCTGTGGGAAAACATAATTCTCTGTCACCATACCATCTAAACCACCATATAGATAGCTATACGTCCACCCATTTGCACTGTACAATTCATTGAAAATATTATTTGCAAATACTGAGACGCTCAGCCCACTATCAGATTCTGGTGACCACCTCACCACGAAGTCATTCACGAAATACGCAGGCAACGATCTTCCTTCGTTTGTTGTATTATCTAAGTACTGCTTCCCTACAAATTTAGTTGCCCATTCACAGTTTATTTTACTTTTATCATTCGACCAAACAAGTACATTCAAAATACTAGCCGCCACAACTGAGGGAGAAAAAGCAATGTCCGTATTCATGTGAGTTAAAGAAATACCCGTTGGGACCTCAGAGATGTAATCATATAAAACCTCATTAAACTCAGTGATTTTATTTTTAGACAAAGTAAGATTTCCATCCCATCTTACATTCTCCGAAATTTCCACTCCACCCTGTAGTTCCACTCCTTGCCTATAGCTATCAGGGACATTAATTCTAATCACGTTGCCCACATCATTTAAAGCACCCGTAGCAATTAATTGGTCTTTGTAATCCATGTGATACAACCCTATCTCAGCGGCCCACTTTTTACCTAAGCGTTTATATCCAGCCTCTAAATTCAACAACCTCTCAGGTTTAATTAGAGCAGAACCCCAACCTGGGTGATCTATATAATCGCTTCTAGCAGGCTCTCTGTTTGCGACAGCTACCGAAGCAAAGGCTCTACTATTTAAAGTTGGCTGATAATCTAAACCAAATTTAGGATTGAAAAAAAACATATTGTTGCTAAACCCCAAATTCTGCAAATCTGAATCGACTCCATTTGAGGCGTATAAAACTGAGCGAATATTAACTTCACCCTGAACCTTGATGATTTCAGGAATTAAATCAAAAGTCACCTTTGAATAAGCACTCATATCTCGTTTATCACCGATATTATCATAGTACCGCGTTTCAGGCATAATTTCTGACGCGAATTCCATCCACATTATCTCCCCAAAATGGTCACCACTATAAGTTGAATATGCACCACCCAGCTCTACTTCAGCTTCCGCTACATCAATACTGAAATTGAACAAGCCACCGAAAAGCTGGTTGTCGAGCCATCGCCTTCGGACTACGTTCGTAGACTCAGGAAATGATGAGTCTGGGAACATTGGCGCTAACAAGCCATAAGAACCAAAGGAATCACCCTCTCTATATTGCTCGTAATAACCAGCTCCAGCAGTTGAGTAAAGGGTCATGGAAACATCGGCCAATCCTATTCTTTGATCGAGATGAAGCTGTAGATGATTTTGGGCATAATCATCAACCTCATTTTTATAGTTATAGTAATTGTGGGTTCGGCGATTTTCAATCAAGTCCGAAACCCTAACGGTATCTGAACCATACCCATATTCATATGAACCCGCGGCCCAATCTAAAATTGAATCATTTGATACAGATGGATTCATTGCTAGCTGAGGAACGCCAAACCAAGCTTGATAGGTTCGTTCATTTCCCAACATTGTTGTGAAGGATATCCGACCTCTATCCCATCGTTTTGCAACTGAGGCATACAGAGAGTTCAGATCACTTGACGCCCTGTCAATAAATCCATCCGATGAAATATGTGAAACTCGTCCATCAAAAGAAAAACCCTCGCCTAGCATCCCTGTACTCCAACTTACACTTTCTCTTTTTGAATTAAAACTCCCCATCCCTAAAACAGCTTTTACGCTAGGCTTTACAACTGATCCTAAAGTATTAACCGCAATAGATGCTCCAAAGGCACTCGCGCCAACAGAACTAGTTCCTACTCCCCTTTGGATTTGGAGCCCGGAAACACTCGCACCTAAATCGGGCAAATCAACCCAATAAACTCCTTGAGACTCAGCATCATTTAAGGGCACTCCATTAATAGTTACATTAATGCGACTGGCGTCGGTTCCTCTAATCCTCATTCCTGTATAGCCAATTCCATTTCCCGCATCTGATGTAACCACAACAGACGGAGCGAGTCTTAAAAGAAATGGAAGATCTTGGGCAGCATCTCGTTTATTTAAATCTTCAGCCTTGAAGTCCGAGTGGGTGAAAGGCGATCTTACGTCAGAAGTCACAGCCTTTACAGCTGCTGGACTTATTAGATTGATCGAATCTATTTGGGCTTGAATAAAAGCCGAATAAAACAAACATAAAATGATAAAAGGTATACGCATTGTCAGAATTTTACATTAAAACATGACGCTGGGTAAATCTTAAATGACATCTTCCAACCCGGTATTACCCGGTAAGGTTCAAAGGGTATAAATCTCAGCCAAAAGGCACCCCTGCATCGCGGCGAAGTTAATGAATGCAGACTATATTAGGCGCATGTTGTCAGAAAAAAAATTAGAAGAAGCTTTGGACCTCTCTATTAAAGCAGGTGGAGCTGGAGCCAGAGTATTGCTTTTAGCGCTCGCTTCTTCAGATGACGAACTACATATAAAAGCAAAAGAGGATGGAACCCTGGTGTCTGATGCTGATTATGCTTCTGATAAAATTATCACTGAAATCCTTTCTCCACTTGGGATACCTATCCTTAGTGAGGAAGCTCTGATCCCTGCATTTGATGACAGGAAGGATTGGCCATACTATTTCTTAATCGATCCTTTAGATGGTACCGAGTCTTTTCTCAGAAACAGATCTGGGTTTGCCGTAAATATTGCCCTCTGTGATGCAACAGGCCCCATCATTGGTATTGTTGCGGACCCTTTAGCAAACACAATTTATGCGGGAGCAATTCGGAAGGGATTTTCGATGTATCAATTAGACGGAACTTGTGTCAAGACCTTACATTCTAATGCTGTTCAAAAACCCTATAGGTTAGTTACCTCTTGGGATGAGAAGGCAGGAATAGAGGATTTACTCCCTCCAGGAATTCACAAAAAAGATGTTACAGCAAGTCCAGTAAGCGGAGCTCTGAAATTCTGTAAAATAGCTCTCGGAGAAGCTGAAATACATTCTAGAACGGGGACATACATGGAGTGGGATTGTGCAGCCGGAGATGCCATTCTAAGATCGATAGGAATCGACGTTTACGATAGACATACACAGAAACGCCTGGAATACAACTCTAGAGATCTGAAGGTACACGGACTATATACGTCTAGAGTTTAATCAAGAGAGGCACTTTATCTATATGGCCCTTCCTCAAAAGTTTGGTACATATCGCAATAATTTGAATACCGCTCCTGAGACACCTCACCCTCCTCAACCTGCTTTTTCACTGCGCAGCCCGGCTCACCCACATGCACACAATTGTTAAATTTACAATCGTGTAGAAGTTTAAAAAACTCAGGGAAATGATGGTTCAGTGTACTTTTTCCTAATGTTACTAAACCAAACCCTTTTATCCCCGGGGTGTCAATAATAAACCCACCTCCTGGAACTGAAAACATTTCTGCAAAAGTAGTTGTGTGCCTTCCTTTTGAATGAGATTCCGACACATCAGCCGTTTTAAGATCTAAACCCGGAATAAGCATATTGATGATCGTGCTTTTACCGACACCACTGTGCCCAGAAAGTAAATTGATCCCCGAATTTAATTCCTCTCTAAACTCTTTTATCCCTAAACCAGACTCAGCTGAAACCCTCATCGTTTTATAACCAACCCTTGTATATATACCCTCCAATTCCTCTTGCCTTAACATGGCCTCTTTGTCTGAAATTAACAAATCAAATTTGTTAAATACAATCGTAGTTGGAATTCCATACGCTTCTGCTGTGACTAAGAATCTATCAATAAATCCGGAGCTCGTCCTGGGCTTAGCAATGGTCACAATAAGATAGGCTCTATCTAAGTTGGAAGCGACAATGTGTGTCTCCTTAGAAAGGTTAACGGATTTTCGAGCAATGTAATTCCTCCTCTCCTCAATACTATCTATGCTACCTGTTCCGTCATTCGCCCTGATAAATTGTACGGCATCACCCACCGCGATTGGGTTAGTAGACCTAAAACCCTGCAGCCGCATTTTTCCCTTAATTCTACATCGAATGTTTTCCCCTGAGGAGTCCTGGACATCATACCAAGATCCAGTAGATCTAAATACTATTCCTCTTTCAGTATTTGTTTCAGTACTCAAGAAGTAAGATCTTTAAAAGCAGCTTCAAGCCCACCATCTCTGCTTGTAAAAACACCCGTGGCCTCATCCGCTACAACCTCTCCATTCTTAATTAACACTACACGATCACACATAGCCTCAACCTCTTGCATGACATGAGTTGAGAGAAGCACCGTTCTTTCACGACCTATGTTTTTTATGAGTGCCCTTACTTCAACAAGTTGATTGGGGTCCAAACCCGAAGTTGGCTCATCCAGTATCAATACCTCTGGCTCATGTATAATCGCAGCTGCAAGCCCCACCCTTTGTCGATAGCCTTTAGACAATTGATTTATTTTCTTATTGGCTTCAGGCTCTAATGCTACAAGAGACATGACTTCCTCAACCCTTTTAGAAACATGATCTACTTTATACAACCCACCTACAAAACTCAAATATTCACGTATGAACATTTCTTCGGGCAAAGGATTGTGCTCTGGCAAATAACCTATTCTCTTTTTTGTTTCAAGAGGCTCCGAATCAACATCAAAACCACACACTTCAACATAGCCTGAAGTTGCGGGCAAGTATCCTGATATTAGTCGCATTAACGTTGATTTACCTGCACCGTTTGGGCCTAAAAGACCTAAAACCTGGCCTGAAGGAACTTTCAAGCTAACATCATTAAGAGCAGCTTGTCCATCAAAAACTTTGGTGGCATGTTTTACGTGAATCGACATCAATCTGAAAATGTAATTATTCTACATCATCCCTCCCATACCACCAGGCATAGCAGGAGGAGCAGACATCCCGGCTTCTTCCTCAAAGTCAGAAATAACGCACTCCGTTGTAAGCATCATACCCGAGATAGAAATCGCATTTTCTAATGCTACACGAGCAACCTTAGTGGGGTCAATTACTCCCGCCTTGTAAAGATCTTCATAAACCTCAGTTCTTGCATTGTATCCGAAATCATCTTTTCCATCACGTACTGCATTCACAACTACGGCTCCTTCTCCACCAGCGTTGGCAACAATTTGGCGTAAAGGCTCTTCAATAGATCTGATTACAATCTTAATCCCAGTTGTCTCATCGTTGTTCACTCCCTCTAATTTCGAAATGTTAGAAGCAGCTCTGATGTATGCAGTTCCTCCTCCAGGAATAATGCCCTCCTCAATAGCAGCACGAGTGGCATGTAAAGCATCATCAACTCTGTCCTTTTTCTCTTTCATCTCAACCTCAGTAGCAGCTCCAACATATAAAACAGCTACACCACCCGCTAATTTAGCAAGGCGTTCTTGTAGTTTTTCCTTATCGTAATCTGAAGTTGTAGTCTCTATTTGAGCTTTTATTTGACCTATGCGTGCTTTGATACTCGCTTTGTCCCCAGCACCATTTACAATTGTCGTATTGTCCTTGTCAATCGTTATTTTTTCCGCTGTTCCTAGATCATCAACTGAAGTGTTTTCAAGCTTCAATCCAGTTTCTTCTGAAATAACCTGCCCACCTGTGAGTGTTGCAATATCTTGGAGAATTGCTTTTCTTCTATCACCAAACCCTGGTGCTTTTACTGCTGCAATTTTCAGAGAACCTCTGATTTTATTTACAACTAAAGCCGCTAAAGCCTCACCATCTACATCTTCCGCAATAATTAAAAGTGGGCGACCTGACTTTGCCGTCTCTTCTAAAACAGGAAGAAGGTCCTTCATGTTCGATATTTTCTTATCGTGAATAAGGATATATGGACTCTCCAACTCAACCTCCATTTTCTCAGGGTTAGTCACAAAGTAAGGACTTAGATACCCTCTATCAAACTGCATTCCTTCAACAGTAGTAACTGTTGTCTCCATACCCTTAGCCTCCTCAACAGTAATCACGCCTTCATTTCCAACAGTCTTCATCGCCTGAGCGATCAAAGAACCGATAGTATTGTCGTTGTTCGCTGAAATTGTAGCTACCTGCTCAATCTTCGAATTGTCATTGCCAACCTCTTGACTCATCTTTTGTAGATGCTGAACAATTGCGACAGACGCCTTGTCCATTCCGCGCTTAAGATCCATTGGATTGGCGCCGGAAGATACATTCCTCATCCCCTCAGAAATAAGGGCCTGAGCGAGCACTGTGGCTGTTGTAGTTCCATCTCCAGCGACATCAGCCGTCTTAGACGCTACTTCCTTTACCATTTGAGCTCCCATGTTCTCGATGGGGTCTTTCAGCTCTATTTCTTTTGCAACAGTTACACCATCTTTTGTTACGATTGGTGCTCCAAATTTTCTGTCAATCACCACATTACGACCTTTAGGCCCCAATGTTACTTTTACTGCGTTTGCAAGCGCATCGACACCAGCTTTTAAACTCCTACGAGCTTCTATATCGAACTTAATATTTTTTGCCATTTTATAAAATTTTAAACGGTCTGTGTTTTTTAAACGATTGCGAGAATATCTGACTCACGCATAATCATGTAATCTTTTCCCTCTACTTGAAGATCCGTGCCTGAGTACTTTCCATATAAAACAGCATCCCCAACTTTAACTGTCGTGGGTTCATCTGGCTTACCTGGACCAACAGCAACAACAACACCTCTTTGAGGTTTTTCCTGGGCTGTATCAGGGATAATAATTCCACTTGCTGTTGTTTCTTCTGCTGGAGCTGGTTCGATAAGAACCCGATCTGCTAATGGGCGAATGTTTACTGACATCTGATATATAAAATAATAAAGATTAGCTGGAGCACAAGAAGTGATTACACAGCAAAAATGCGAACGCTAAATTACGTTCGAATAAGTCTAAAATCTAATACTTGAGGCGATAAATACGTCCGAGCTACACTTACTCAGAAGGACTGTCAGTTGGAGACTCAGCTTCAACAGGAGCAGCGACTTCAACAGGAGATGGTGCAGAAGTTGTGCTTGGCATAAAGCTCTCGTCTATACCCACATTTGCCTCTGTGTTTCCATTGTAGATACTTGCAGCCATGCAAGTCACAAATAATGCGACAACAAGGTACCAAGTACTCTTCTCAAGGAAGTCTGTTGTACGTTGTACACCGCCCATAGCGGCACCACCTGTAAATCCAGATGCGAGTCCACCACCTTTAGGGTTTTGGACTAAAATAACTGCTCCTAAAAGGAAGCAGATGATCAAAATAATAACTGTGAGGAGAGTTCCCATGATAGTCTTCTTAGTTGTTGCTTAGCTTTTTCAGCTGGAATGCAAAATAAACACTTTTATCAGGGTATTTCAAAGCTAACATCTTAAAAGCTTTCCTTGCGCGCCCAATTTGGCCCTGTGAAGCATATAATTTCGCCATCGTTTCAGTCACTAAACTAGGGTCGTATTGCAACCCTCTACTCGCCCATTCTTCAACCGGTGTTTCAACATCTCGAACAACTCCAATAGATGGATTGTTCTTTTTCAAAAAAGCATCAATAATAGCTGATGCACCACGTTCTACTAAGGATTCAGGATTGACACAATCTCCAAATGACGTTTCTACCGCCCTTATCTTCAACCACTTTCCGAACGTGGAATTTGCTTCACCAACCCCTTTCACCTCATTTAATTCACCCGCTAAAACAGTGTCTTTTTTTAGCTTAATTTCATCGGTGTCTGAAGGTGGAAAATAATTTGAAATTTTTTCTGGATCACCCCCTTTATGGGGCTCTTTTTCGTCCCAACTCTCCATTTCAGCGCTCAAGGAAGTCGCAATTGCCTCGACAACAGCTTCTCTTTCACTTAAAACCGGCCCTGATTTATCCTCTGATATGTTCTCACCTAAATGCCAAACCAAATCCAGCAACTCATCCTCTGACACCTCCTCTTCCGTTTCAATCACTTTGTGTATTTCTCTGGCTTCACGTCTTAAATCTTCACCGAACATTAATTCAAAAAGCGCCTTCCTAGAGTTGCAATGTGCGGCGGCGGCGAGAAGGTCTTGTTTTTGGTCCAAATGGCCAGCATCCTTAGAAGCCTTAGCAAGTAACATACGGAACGGGCCACTATATGGATGATTCTCAACCAATTCAGATAAATCATCACGCAAATCTGTAAGATCTGTTTCTTTGTGAGTAAGAATTGAATTTAATCGTTGAATATTCATTTTCTCACCAATTTCCGAGGCTTGCATTAAAAATATCCAAAGATAACAACTCGCCTATCTCACTTGCAATCACATCTTCTAAAGAAAAGATATCAGAGCTACTAGGCACATCAACAAATCGGCTGAACTTTCGCTGAAAACTCATGGGTTCATCTAAGTTGTTAGTATAAATAACATCCACAGTGATTGTCACTCTATTTGCACTCGCTGTCTCATCTCCTTGTACATTAATCGGCTGTACTAACCAATCTACCACTCTTCCTGAAAATTTTAACTCTGATTCCCCACTAACTAATTTCAAAGTGGACTGCCTCTGTATTCTATCCACGAGTGACTCTGAAATACTGAGTGCCGATGTAGCAGAAACCAATGGATGAGTTGCCTCGAAAATTGAGACGCTAAAGGTCTTGGCGCCAGAAGTTGCAGCTCCATAAGGAGAATATACACCACAGCTACCAATCATGGCAATGACTAACCCAACGCTGACAAATGATATGTACTTTCTCAAATTCATTTAAGAGAGTATTCTTTTATTTTCCTGTACAAAGTCCTCTCTGAAATCCCCAATTCTTCTGCCGCATCCTTACGCCTGTTATTGTACTTCTCTAAGGCCATTTTTATCAGTTCCTTTTCAGAATCAATCAAGGATAAGCTTGGCTCAATATCGGGCAAGTCGTTAACTTTACTGGAATTATCCTGTTGATTACCACCAGAAAATACAATTGGAAAATTACTTGTACCCTGCTGAGAGCTACTGTGCTCATCAAACATTCTCTTTACAAGGATTTCATCTTCTCCACTTAGTGAACCTCCATTTTTGATTAGACCAAACACGAGATCCTTTAAATTATTCAAGTCACCCTTCATCTCAAAAAGGACTTTATAGAGAATTTCTCTTTCGTTTCTCCCTGAATCACTCTCCTCAAATCCGTCACTTCCAGCAGTAACTCGGACAGGCAACCTTGACCTATTCGTCTCAGGTAAATATCCAAGCAAAGTGTCAGAGTTAATTCGCCTTTCTGTTTCTAAAACCGACATTTGTTCAGTAATGTGCTTTAGCTGTCTAATATTTCCAGGCCAAGGATAATTTTCTATGATTTCAATCGCATCAGAAGATAGAGATAGTGGTGGCATTCTGTGCAACTCACTAAAATCAGTTGTAAATTTTCTAAAAAGAAGATGAATATCCGTTGACCTATCTCTAAGAGGAGGCATGTGAATTGGAACTTGATTCAATCGATAGTACAAGTCCTCCCTAAATTTTCCCTTTTGAAATGCTTCATCAAAATTTACGTTCGTTGCAGCAACAACCCTCACATCTGTCCTTTCCGTAGTTGATGACCCCACTTTCATAAACTCTCCCGTTTCGAGGATACGCAGCAGTCTAACCTGTGTCGTGAGTGGCAACTCGGCTACTTCATCTAAAAAAATAGTGCCGCCATCCGCCTCTTCAAAATAACCTCTACGGGATTCTGTCGCACCTGTAAAAGCTCCCTTGACATGGCCAAAAAGCTCAGAGTCAATCGTCCCTTCCGGAATAGCCCCGCAGTTAACAGCAACATATTTTCCGTGCTTACGCTTACTGAATTGATGAACGATCCTAGGCATAATCTCCTTTCCTGTTCCACTCTCTCCAAGAATAAGAACCGACAAATCAGTTGGAGCAACTTGAGCAGCAATGTGTAATGCTCTTTCGAGCGCCTCATTCATGCCTATGACACCAAACCTTTGTTTTATCGATCCTATATTCATTTCACAAATAATAAATTAAGCATCCGCCTTGTCAGTTGTAACCTCTCCTCTTAGTGTTGCACTTGTGCAATCTAAAGCTCTAACATTCACGTAATCACATAAATTTAAATCTCCTTTATCAAATATCATAACAATATTGTGAGTCGTCCTGCCATAAAATTTTTCTGAACTTTTCTTGCTCACTCCTTCAACTAACACTTTGTAGACTTTACCGACCATCGCTTCAATAAGCACGGAGGCATACGCTCTTTGATGTTTTATGATTTCGGTTAACCGAGCACTTTTCACCTCCTCTGGAACATCATCTTCAAACTTTCTTTCAGCAAGTGTTTTTGGGCGCTCGCTGTATTTAAAATTATAAGCCATAATAAAGCCCACTTCTTTTAAAATCGACATTGTTTGTTCATGCTCCTGCTCCGTCTCTCCACAAAAACCAGTAATAATATCTGTAGACAAAGCGCAACCAGGAAGTATTGTTTTAATTGCGGCAATTCTATTTAAATACCACTCTCTTGTATAACCTCTATTCATCCTTTTGAGCATAGAGCTGGCTCCAGATTGAATTGGAAGATGAATGTACTTACACAAGTTTTCGTATCTAGAAATGACATGGAGAACATCGTCAATCATATCCTTAGGATGACTTGTTGAGAATCTGACCCTTAAATCCGGGTTCACTTTCGCAACCATTTCTAACAACTCAGCAAACCGTACAATTGGCTGCTCTGGATCTTTAATGATTCCTTTAATATCTAGGTTCCACTTGTAAGAATCTACGTTTTGGCCTAAAAGAGTGACTTCACGGTAACCTTGACGAAACAGATCATGAGCTTCAGCTACAATACTCTGAGGCTCCCTGCTGCGCTCACGTCCACGTGTGAATGGAACGACACAAAACGAACACATGTTATCACAACCTCTCATAATACTAATGAAAGCAGTCACTCCAGATTTATCTAACCTTACAGGACTTACATCAGCATAGGTCTCTTCTCTGGAAAGGAGTACATTCACAGCCTTCTGTCCTCCATTCACTTGCTTGACAAGAGACGGAAGATCTCTGTAAGCATCAGGACCAACAACCAAATCAACAAGCTTCTCCTGTTCTAACAAATTTTCCTTTAAACGCTCGGCCATACAGCCCAACATCCCCACCACTAGTCGCCTGTTTTTAAGCTTGTATCTTTTAAATTCCTTAAGCCTATTGCGAACCCTTTCCTCAGCCTTTTCACGGATAGAACAAGTATTGACTAAGATTAAATCCGCCTCTGTCTCATCCTGTGTGGTTACATAACCGACGTCACTCATGATGGAAGCAATAATCTCTGAATCACTAAAATTCATGGCACAACCATAACTCTCTAAGAACATCTTCAAACCAGCAGAGGTCCCAGACGACTTTTCAATGTGAATTGCCTCACCTTGTCTTGACTCATCAATATGTATATCTCCTTCTCTCATTATCCGATTTTGTGCAAATGTAACTTGTTAGGAAGGGCGTGACAAATTGTCACCCCTAAAGGGGTATCTAATTTTGGTGAAAAATTATTGCAAATAATGGGTGAAATAAGCAAAAGTTTTATTTTATTTGTATTCCAAAATCACATCTTATGCCTAAAAACCTTGTCATAGTCGAGTCACCTGCAAAGGCAAAAACAATTGAGGGGTACCTCGGAAAAGACTTTGTTGTAAAATCCAGCTTTGGTCACATACGTGACCTAGCAAAGGGAGATGCAGCTATCGATAAAGAAAACAACTTCACCCCTAAGTATGAAGTAAGTGACGATAAAAAGAAGGTCATTACAGAGCTTAAAAAAGCCATGAAGGGGACTGAGATGGTTTGGCTAGCGACTGATGAAGACCGAGAGGGAGAAGCTATTTCATGGCACTTGGTAGAGGCTTTAAAACTGAAGCCTGAGAACACAAAACGTATCGTTTTTCATGAAATAACCAAATCCGCTATTTTAAAAGCCATTGACAATCCTCGTACAGTTGACGAAGATTTAGTTAACGCTCAACAAGCGAGGAGAATCCTTGATAGAATTGTGGGGTTTGACCTCAGCCCTGTTTTATGGAAAAAAGTTAAGCCGGGCCTTAGTGCTGGAAGAGTTCAAAGCGTAGGTGTTAAAATCATCGTCGAAAGAGAGCGTGAGATTGATGCTCATATTCCTTCTTTTAAATTTAGAATCGTAGGAGAGTTTAAAACGAAAGAAGGTAAAAACCTGAAGGCTGAATGTAAAACGCGTTATAAAACTGAAGAGGAGGCAGAGGCATTTATAAAAGACTGTGCTAAAAGCACGCACTCAATTAAGTCCTTAGAGACTAAGCCTGCAAAGAAGAAACCAACAGCTCCATTTACAACATCAACACTGCAGCAAGAAGCATTCAGGAAGCTTGGGTTTTCTGTTTCTCGGACAATGGGGGTTGCGCAAAAATTATATGAAGCTGGTCGCATTACATATATGCGAACTGACTCCGTCAATTTAAGCGAGCAAGCTCTTGACTTTGCCGCTGAAGCAATTAAATCTGCTTATGGTGATGAGTTTTGTGAAAGAAGAACTTTTGCAAACAAAACAAAAGGAGCTCAAGAAGCTCACGAGGCCATCAGACCCACAGATTTCGCTGTCAGCAATCACAGTGGAAAAGCTGAAGAAGAAAAACTGTATGCACTTATTTGGAAAAGAGCTATTGCATCCCAAATGTCTGATGCCCGACTTGAAAAAACTACTGTTACGATAGATGTTAGCGAGAACTCGGATGTATTCGTGGCGAGAGGGGAAGTAATTACTTTCGAAGGGTTTCTCAAGGTTTATTTGGAAGGCACCGATGACGAAAATGATGAAGATGCAAAAGGGCTTCTTCCAACCATGTTAAATGGTGAATCAATGTCAAGAATCAACATCATTGCTACACAGAAGTTTGCAAATCACCCACCGAGATACACTGAAGCTAGTTTAGTGAAAAGACTGGAGGAGCTAGGTATAGGAAGACCTTCAACATACGCTTCAACAATTAGTGTTATCCAACGTCGTGGGTATGTCGAAATGCCTGACCGAGAAGGAACTCCAAGAGACTATCGCGTTCTTAAACTTGACGGCACAGAAATCTCATCTATTACAGAAACTGAAAACACTGGAGCAGAGAGAAACAAGCTCGCTCCAACTGACATTGGGATTGTCGTAAATGACTTCCTTATCAAGCATTTCAGTTCTATCGTGGACTATAATTTCACCGCCGATGTGGAAGCACAATTCGATGTAATTGCTGAGGGTCGAAAGGATTGGCAGCAAATGATAGGCGATTTCTATAAGCCCTTTAAAACATTAGTGGATGACGCTTTAGAGAGCGAAAGAGAAGCTGGAGAACGTATTCTTGGAATGGACCCTGCAACAGGGAAACAAGTCTTAGTTAGAATCGGACGTTTTGGACCGATGGCGCAACTTGGATTGGCCGATGATGAAGATAAAAAGTTTTCATCTCTCCGCCCTACCCAAACTCTTAGATCCATCACACTCGACGAAGCACTAATGCTATTCAAACTTCCTCGCAAACTTGGTGAGTATGAAGGCAAGGTTGTATCAACTTCAATTGGAAGATTTGGGCCATATGTAGTTCACAATAGCAAATTCGTTTCAATTAAAAAAGACACCGATGACGATCCCTATACCATTGAATTGACAAGGGCGATAGAACTAATAGAAGAAAAAAAGGCCGCAGACGCAGCCGCGTTATTAAAAGTTTTTGAGGAAGATGAGACCGTTAGAATTATTAATGGCCGTTGGGGGCCGTTCATAAAAGCCGGCAAGAAGAACGTGAAAATACCCAAAGATGAGGACTACAAAGGCATTGATTGGGCTCGTGCTCAGGAACTTATAGTAGAGCATGACAAGCGTCCTCAAAAGAAAAAGAAAGCTCAAAAAAGCAAGAAGTAACAATTCAGTGTGAATTGATAGTACGATAGTGGAGTTTTTGCGGTACCTACCGTGCTTAAACTTGTGACAAATTGTACGAATTTATTTTTTTATACTGATTTTAAAGAATGAGCGAAAGAATATTTGACCTATTACAGCCGGTTGACCAACCCGTGTTTAGCAATGCCGAGGGTTCAGCCAGAATAGCTGATAGAATCGAAATACATCGCTTTGATCACCAGCCATCTATTGAAGGTTGTCGAATCGCAATTTTCGGAGTGAATGACGGAAGAAATAGCGGTGACAATGAAGGTTGTGCAGCTGCTCCAGACGCCATAAGGGATTGGTTCTACAGGTTAACTCCACCTACGCGCTGGGCTCCCACGGTGGATTTAGGTGACATTAGAGCTGGATTAGATAGCGAAGACACAGAAAAGGCTGTCAGTGATCTGATCTCCGAATTAATCCAAATGGGCGTGATCCCTATTGTACTTGGAGGTGGACAAGACTTAACGTATGCCATGTATTCCGCATTAGAGTCGGTTGGCAGACCCATGAATGTTGTCACGATAGATTCAAGATTAGATTTCGGAGGAGATCCTGAGGTAAATACTGCTAGAAACTTCATGAATCGAATTGTTTTACATGAACCTAACTTTTTATTTGACTATGCAAATATTGGTCATCAAGGTTATTTGACTGACCCTGACACATTAGAATTGCTTGAAAGACTTCAGTTTGAAGCAATAAGACTTGGAACGGCACACAACAACCCTAAGCTTATTGAGCCCACTTTAAGAGATGCTGATTTAGTATCCTTCGATCTATCTTCTATTAGAGCTTCTGACCACCCTGCTTCTACCCATGCTGGACCTAACGGCTTCTCATCTTCTCAATTTTGCCAATTGGCCAGATACGCTGGCCTTAGTGATAAAATGATGGCACTTGGTCTTTTCGAGCACAACCCGGATCTAGATGACAGAGGAAGAGGAGGTCATCTTGCTGCACAAGTTTTATGGCATATGGTTGATGGTATCTTTAGCCAAACTGGTGATTACCCTAAATGTAATGTTGAAGAGTACACTAAATATTTAGTTGACTTACCAGGGAAAGATCATGAAGTAACGTTCTACAAATCATCCAGAAGTGACCGATGGTGGATGGATGTACCTATTCCCACTTCTAAGAAAAACAACAAAGACCACCACCACCTTGTTCCGTGCTCATATGAGGATTATGAAGAGGCTTCAGAAGGTGAATTACCTGACAGATGGTGGAGAACGTATCAAAAGCTAGCGTGATGATATCAATAAAATTACGTATCTTTCCACACTCGGTGAACGCCGAAACCTGTGAAAATTTTGAAAACCAACGAGTTAACATGATTCGTACCTACTTATCCGCACTTCTTTTAGTCGTGTTTGCATCTTCTATGAGTGCACAACAAGACCCACAATTCACCCAATGGTATATGGACCATGCAATGTCTAACATTGCAGCGGCTGGACAATCTGACCTCACTAACGTCAATGGTTTCTACAGAAATCAATGGAGTGGACTCGATCGTTCGCCCGTAACATCACTTCTTAATATTGATGGTAAAATTGGATTTATTCCAGGTGCCTTTGGTGTTCAGTTTTATCAAGATGAACTTGGACATGAGAGTAATACAATGATGAAACTTGGATATGCGTACACTTTATCTCCATTTTCAGATGGCACAACCTTGAGTTTAGGTATGTCTGCAAGCTATTTCAGTAAATCATTTGGAACTGAGTGGATAGCCATTGATGATTGGACACAGGATAACGCTATCCCTCAAGATGACAACACATCAACTGCTGTTGATATTGATATGGGAATCTATATCTCTAAGCCTAAGACTTTTTACGCAGGGTTATCAATGACTCACTTAGCCGAAACTGAGTTTTCTGAAATGAGTATTACTCCTGTAAGACATTTGTATGCAATGGGTGGTTATAACTACCCCCTCGATGGAGAAGCTTTGGTACTCAGAACGAATATCCTTGCTAAAACTGACCTAAACGCTTCTGCACTCGACATGAGCGCAAACGTTTTATACAATGAAATGATCTGGGCGGGAGTGTCCTGGAGACCTGGGGATGCAATTGCGCCAATTGTTGGACTCCAATATTCAATCATAAATAAGGATGCCACTAATTATAATGAGCAACTATTTAGACTTGGTTATTCATTTGACATGACCACATCCGAATTACAGTCGTTTTCGTCTGGATCTCATGAAATATTCCTCTCATACAGCTTTAAATTTGAGTCGACACCCATCTTAAACAGGTACGCAAATCCGAGGGTTCTATAATAAAGTAACCTTATATCCGTATTATACGTATCTAATTATTACAAACTACTAGAATATACTATATGAATAAGTTTCTTCTGTTACTCATGATTCCAGCTTTGCTTGTTGGTTGCTATATGGGACCTCAAGGCGAACTCGTTGGTGTTAACCCTCGAGAATACTGGGATCAAGCTAACCCATACGGTATGAATTATATCCACTTCGGATCCTTCACAATGGGACCCAGTGATCAAGATGTACCATACGCTCTTAACTCACGTGCAAAAACTGTTACCATCCCTGCATTTTACATGGATGTTCATGAAATATCAAATAATGAATATCGTCAATTTGTAAACTATGTAAGAGATTCACTTTTCTTAAACACTTTGGCTGAGAATGATGATGAGCGTTATTTCTACTCAGAAAATGAAGCAGGTATAGAGCTCGATAGATTTATTGACAAAGGCTATGTCTTAAATTGGGAAGAACCTATTGATTGGACTGACGAAGATATTTTCGAGGTGCTTTACGATGAGTATTATCTCCAAGGGTCTGATAGATTCTACAACAGAAAGGAAATCGATACCCGTAAACTCAACTACAAATACTACTGGTTCAACATTGCAAAAGCTGCGAACAAAGATGCAAGAGATGAGGAATATGGAGAAGTTAACGAATTAAATCAACTGCATTCTGTTCAACGGTATTCAGACAGATCCCAATTTGTTGTAGAGGAGACCATCAATGTTTATCCTGACACTTTAGTTTGGGTTCACGATTACACATATTCATATAATGAACCTTTGGCAGAAAACTACTTTTGGCATCCGGCATATGATGATTATCCAGTGGTTGGAGTCACTTGGGGTCAAGCTGTAGCTTTCAATGCTTGGAGAACTCAAATTATGAATGAGTGGAAGCAGAAAGAAGGTCAAACGTATATTCAAAAATTCCGTCTTCCTTCTGAAGCTGAATGGGAATATGCTGCTCGTGGAGGCAGGGATCTCGCACCTTTCCCATGGGGTGGACCGTATATTCGAAATGAACAAGGATGTGTCCTCGCTAATTTCAAGCCTATGCGTGGTGATTATGTGGAGGATGCAAATGCATATACTGCACCAGTTGAATCTTACAGCCCGAACGATTACGGTCTATACCAAATGTCTGGTAACGTTGCTGAGTGGACAAATACTGCCTTTGATGAAACGGTGTATGATTTCGCCTTCGATTTAGCACCTGACTATGTTTACCATGCTAAGATCGATGACTCAGCAGCACTACATAGAAAAGTAACACGTGGTGGTTCTTGGAAAGACATTGGCTATTATTGTCAAACAGGAACACGATCGTTTGAGTATAGTGATACAGCTAAGGCATTTATTGGATTCCGATCTGTCATGTCTTACCTAGGTCGTGGTAAATCTGGACCTAAAGAAGAGTGGAATTAATCTGCTAGAATAAAAAAAACAATACCTAAAACAAAAGTTTAATGATTAACCGTCATAAACTATTATTAAACTAACAAAACAAAGAAAATGAAACCCGGAACAAAAAATTGGAAGATATTTATGTCAAAGCTCTATGGTATTGGAGCGTCAATCGTAATTATTGGAGCGCTATTTAAAATTGAACACTGGAAGTTCTCTTCTGAATTGCTTATTCTAGGCCTAGGTACTGAGGCTCTGATTTTCTTCTTTTCCGCGTTTGAACCTCTGCCACATTCTGATCCAGATTGGTCATTGGTATACCCGCAACTTGCAAGAGGTGATGAATCAAAAACAGCAGTTGCTGAATTAGACTCTCTTCTGACTGATGCTAACATTGACTCTAAACTTCTTAAGAATTTAGGGGATGGTATGAAAAACCTTGGTGATCAAGCAAGTAAAATGAGCAACATGGCTGACGCCGCAGGAGCGACTCAGGAATTTAGCGATTCACTTGTAAAAGCTTCGAATAGGGTTGATGAAATGGCAAACACCTATGAAGGCGTTTCTTCTTCATTAACAGGTCTTGTTGGCTCTAAAGAAGCTGGTAACTCTGCTGGAAAGAATTTAGAACGTATGAATTCAAATCTTGATTCATTAAATTCTATGTACGAGATGCAATTACAACAGTTAGAGGCGAATAAAGAGCTTTATGCTGGAATGGGAGAGTTAGTTAAAACTCTTAACGATAGTGTTGAGGATACGAAAGCATATAAAGAGCATATCGCTGCTCTTGCTGAAAACCTTGCTTCACTAAATACGGTGTACGGCAATATGCTCAATGCGATGGGCAACAAACGTAGCTAAGCCATGGCAGGAGCTAAAGAGACCCCAAGACAGAAAATGATAGGGATGATGTACCTTGTCCTTACTGCGCTACTTGCGTTAAATATTTCCAAGGAAGTTTTAGATGGTTTCGTGAAAGTTGAAAATAGTCTACTGGAAACTCAGGCGACTCTTTCATCAAAGATCAACGACACTTACACTGCCTTAGAATTAAAGTACAATAGCAATCAAGTTAAAGTAGGACCCTTTTATGATGAGGCCCAGAATATTGTAAAGATATCTGATGACTTAGTTAAGTATATGACTATGTTAAAAGCTCGTTGTTTATCTACATCTGTAGGTGATTTTCCAGAACAAGAAAAAGTTGATTTTGAAAAATACTTTGGTGAAGATGAAAGTGGTACCGACACAACATTAAACTTAAAATACATTAGGGTAAAAGACGAATACCAAGCGTTAACCAATTATATGGTTGGCTCAGACCCGAATAGCCCTACTGAGGGTCGGTGGACAGCAAATGGCCTGAAATTAGCTTTAGAGTCTTATAGAGATTACCTCAGCAATATTAGTGTTACGGATGTAGAGGAAAATGTTATTCCAATACCTGCGAGTACTGTAAAATCATTAAACGAACGTTTCTCTTTTGAAAAAGAAATGAAAGATGATAAGATGGTCTTGTGGGAGTCCGCAAACTTCTATGATATGCCTTTAGCTGCTGTGATGCCTCTGATGTCAAAGATGATTATCGATGTGCAAGATGCTGAGGAAGATGCTATCGGATGGCTTCTCAACAGTACTGAGGCAAAGAGTTTAAAATTCTCTGAGGTAATGCCTCTGACGATACCGCTATCAAACTATATTCTTAGAGGCGATACTGTAAGGGCAAACATTTTTCTTGCTGCTTTTGACAGAACTAAAAAGCCAGAAGTTTACATCGACCCAAATAAGTGGGACGGTAAAGATTCTACTGATTTAGATTATGTAGGACTAGGTATTGAACCATTGGACGTCAATGCACAAGGTCAAGGACTTTTAGCTTTGTCATCAAAAGGAATGACACTGGGGCAATATCAATATAAAGGTGTAATTAGGTATCAGGGAGCTGAAGGAGATATGCAATCTCAACAGTTTTTCACTCCTACATTTACAATTGCAGAAGCGGCGCTTGTTGTCTCTCCTACAAAGATGAATGTATTCTATAGAGGAGTACCTAATCCAGTAGAAATAAGTGTACCTGGAGTCGCTAATAATAAACTGCGAGTTTCAATATCTAATGGGCATCGTATTAAAAAGCAACAAGACGGAACCTATATTGTTGAACCTGGAACATCTACTGCAAATAAGGAAGCCATCATTTCTGTTAAAGGAGAAATGGCCGATGGATCGATTAGTAATCTTGGAAACTCTAAATTTAGGGTAAAGAGAATCCCTGATCCGGTTCCTTTTTGGGCTGGTAAAAAGCCTTCTGACAGAACCATTACAAAGAATGAAGTACTCTCATTTGCTCCACTTGCCGGAAAGATGGATAATTTTGACTTTGATGTTAAAGTCAGAGTGAAGAGCTTCACGATTCGCTTAAGTAAGGACGGTACCTTCAAAGAGTTAAACTCGCCTAATAATAGAATAACCGCAGACATGAAGGCTCTATTAAATCGAGTGAAAAGAGGGAATACAATTTACTTTGAAGATATCATTGTAGGGATGCCTGATGGAACTGAACGTATGGTTGCATCTTTAAAACTTAAAATAACCAGCTAAATAATAAAATAATGAGTAATTTATTTAAGTACACATTACTGGCTATCACTGTTATTACTCTATCAATGGAGGGTAATGCTCAAGTACAAAACGTCCTTGACGGTGCGTATGTTAAGGAAACTAACCTGACTAAAAGGGTAATTCCTTACCCATATTTACGTGAAGCAGACGTTATGTACTTCAAGCGTATTTGGCAAGAAATGGACTTGAAACAAAAGATTAATCATCCATACTACTACCCTGTTGACCCTATCGAAGACAGAAGTAATTTATTTGATGTGATTCGCGACGGTTTACTCATTGAAGGATCATTGGTCGCTTACAGTACTGGGCCTATTGGTGATGAGGATGAATTTACCATCCCTTTATCGCCTGACAGTATACGAACCATTTTGAACCCTATTGAACGAATTGATGAATGGGATGAGTTTGGTGACAAGATCGGATTTAAAGAAATTGTAACTCCAATTGAATCTGATAAGATCACTCGATACCGTTTGAAAGAAGATTGGATTTGGGACAGACAGCGTAGCGAACGGTATATTAGAATTATTGGAATCGCACCTATGATAGAAGATTATGATAGGGATGGTGAAAGTATAGGGTTCGCGCCATTGTTTTGGTTATACTACCCAGAATGTAGGTATGTGTTCGCAAATGCAGACGTCTTTAACCTATTCAATGATGCTCAACGAAGAACCTATGAGGATTTATTTCAAAAGCGTTACTTCTCAAGCTATATTGTAAAGGAAGCCAATGTTTACGATAGAAGTATTGTTGAATTTGCCCGTGGGATGGATGCTTTAGCTGAGTCTGAAAGAATTAAAGAAGAATTGTTCAATCTAGAACATGATCTCTGGCATTACTAAACAGTAAAAAATTTATTATCTTAAAGCGGGAGGCCTTGTGGGCTTCCCGCTTTTTATTTAAGACATTAGTAAGCGAATGCTAACAGTAACACAACTTGGAGTACACTTCGGTGACAGAACTTTATTTGAAGGGCTTAATCTATTTATTGGGAAAAGAGAGCGTATAGGATTGGTTGGACGTAATGGTGCCGGTAAGTCAACACTAATGCACATTCTTGCAGGAATTAACGCTCCTTCTGAGGGTACCGTTAGTTACCCTAACGATTATAGAATTGGCTACTTGCCACAAGAGATGGATCACAACGATTCATCAACCGTATTTGAAGAATCTGCAAGTGCTTTTGCTGAAATTAAAGAACTTGAGGACCGTATTGTAGAAATAACGAATGAAATTTCTACAAGATTAGATTATGAAAGTGATGAATACTCACGTTTAATTGATGAATTAACTGAGGCCAATCAAAGGCTTGATATAATCGGGGCGGGTAATCTCGAGGAAAAAATTCAGAGAATTCTTCAAGGTCTGGGGTTTAAACCTGAAGACTTGGAAAGAAAAATGAGTGAGTTTAGTGGGGGATGGAAAATGAGAGTTGAGTTGGCTAAGCTTCTCCTTACAAACCCCAACCTCTTACTTTTAGATGAGCCAACCAACCACCTCGATATAGAAAGTATTGAATGGCTTGAAAGTTTTTTAAAAAATTATTCCGGTGCCATTCTGCTTATTTCTCACGACAGGATGTTTCTCGACAATTTAACAGAACGCACAGTAGAAATCAGCCCTTTTAGGTTGTACGACTTTAAAGCTCCATACACTAAATATCAAATTTGGCGAGAGGAGGAGCGGGATAGACAACTGCAAGCTCAGAAAAATCAGAAGAAATACATTGAAGAAACACAAATTCTGATCAATAAATTTCGAGCAAAGAAAAACAAAGCAGCATTTGCACAATCTTTAATAAAGAAACTGGATAAGCTCGAAATAGTTGACGTTGATTCTGCTGATAATGCAAAGATAAAATTTAGATTCCCTCCTGCACCAAGGACTGGTAAGGTGATCTTTGAGGCAAAAGGGTTGTGTAAATCGTTTAACGACTTGCATGTATTCAAGGGGTTAGAATTTATGATGGCGCGTCAAGATAAAGTTGCGTTTGTGGGGAAAAACGGTGCGGGTAAAACGACTTTAACTCGGATTCTATTAGACCTAGAATCACATGATGGAGAATTAATCAAAGGCCACAATGTAGATATCGGGTATTATGCTCAAAACCAGGCTGAGGAACTTGATGGTAAAATAACCGTATTACAAACACTTGAAGCCGAGGTGACGATTGAGAGCAATGTGAACCTAAGGTCTATGTTAGGTTCATTCCTCTTCTCGGGGGAAGATGTCGATAAAAAAGTAAGCGTACTAAGTGGGGGTGAAAAAGCTAGGCTTGCACTATGCAAGTTATTGCTTCATCCTTACAATGTTCTTATACTTGATGAGCCTACTAACCACTTAGATTTAAAATCTAAAACAGTCTTGAAGGATGCCCTCGAAAATTTTGACGGATCATTGATTGTGGTATCACACGACAGAGATTTCCTTTCAGGACTGACTGAGTTTGTCTATGAAGTTACACCTACAGGGCTAAGACAATATATCGGAGATATTAAGGTGTTTCTACATGCCAAACATGCAGAGAGTATTGGAGCTTACGAAGCATCTAAAACTGGGGAAAGAGTAATCGGAAAAGGGAAAGGCAAAGGGAAGAATAGCAAATCCGAAAATGATTCTAAAAAGTCTGATTCTACGAGTAAGATTGATAATAAAAAGAAAAAAGAGCTTGAAAAGGCTATTAAGAAGGTAGATAAAAATATAAATAGATTAGAGAAGTCGGTTTCCGAAGCTGAAAAAGAGTTAGAACTCAAGAATCAAGTGATTTCAGAAGTTGATTCTACAGACATGAAGCTGATGACTAACTTGTCATACGAATTTGAGGAAATTCAAAAAAGGCATGACAGCTTTATCTTGGAATGGGAAAATGCTCTAATTTTAAAAGAGGAATTAGAAGATCAATTGGCGTAATTATATTACTTAGCGATACCCTCTAAATATACTTTCCACTTTTCAATAATTTCCTGCATATCGCTTGGCACTTCTGATTCAAAGGAAACGAATTTTTTCGTTTTAGGATGTGTGAAACCTAGCGTCTTAGCATGTAGAGCTTGACGCGTTAGTATGCTGAAACAGTTTCTTAAAAAAGAATTGTATTTCCCTCCTGGCGACCCCTTTACAGCAACATTACCTCCATATCTAGGGTCACCAAATAATGGATGACCTATGTATTGCATATGGACACGAATTTGGTGAGTACGGCCTGTCTCAAGTTTACATTCTACTAAAGTTACTGGGCCTAAACGCTCTAAAACTCTGTAATGAGTTACTGCATGCTTTCCTTCATCTCCGTCGGGGAAAACAGCTTGAACTGTCCTGTTACTTCTTGAACGTCCTACATGGCCTTCAACGGTGCCGTCTTCAGAAACATCACCCCAAACCAAAGCGTGATAGCGTCTTTCAACTGTACGCTCAAAGAATTGTTCGCTTAACTCCGTAAGGGATCTCTCAGTCTTACCTAAAACCATCAAACCAGTAGTATCCTTATCTAATCTATGCACCAATCCTGGACGTGGGGTTGGAGAACCTTCAACAGAGGGAATGTTCTGGAGATGGTGTAATATTCCGTTTACAAGAGTCCCGGTGTAATTTCCATGACCTGGATGGACAACTAAATCAGTTCTTTTATTTAGAACTATGACCGTGTCATCTTCATAAATAATATTTAAATCCATTTCTTCTGCAACGAGCTCGAACTCATATACAGGTTGTGGAAGTTCAACCGTAATTACTTGATTAGGTCTAACTTTAAAGTTAGATTTAACTGAAATGCCATCCACTCTGATATAACCAGAATTTGCTGCCATTTGAAGTTTATTGCGAGAGATATTCGCAATTCTAGTCATCAAAAACTTATCTACTCTAAGAGGTTGCTGACCAGGATCAGCAACAATTCTATGGTGCTCAAACAGCTCCTCAGCTTCATCTAAAACATCCTCTATGTTTACTTCTTCACTCATTAGTTAGGTAAAATTACTAAGCGTTTACATGAATTTGAAACACCCATTGAACTACTCATATTCACAAAATACACACCTGGTGACAAATCCGATGTGTTAAAAGTAACAACGCAAGCTCTATCAACTTCACCTCCTAAAACTAGGTCACCATTTAAAGAAAAGACAGACCAAACAAGAGCTTCATTTGACTTAAACGAGACAATTGAAGAGGTTGGATTGGGATAAAGGTTAGAAGAAATGTCATTCACCGTAAAACTTTCCACACTTTCAGGGATTACCGGAGCATCTTTTCCTGCTCTTAGAACTGGATGTATCATAACAGATCCATAGATTTCTGAGGCCTGCCAACTGGCACCTGGGCCTAATTTGTAATGAAGGTTGCCAGCATTGGCATTGGTGTTTTTATCAAGTCCAATGTTAAGGTGCTCAACATTTTGTTGAATAAAACCTACGTGAATGATCCCACTAACCGGTATAGGATGGTCACATGGGTAGTAAGCGAACTTATCATGACCATCAGTGAAATAATAAGGAGAATTGAATTGATACATTGTATCTATTTGTTCACCAGGAAAACCTGCATCATCTGCCCAAACTTTAATGACAAATGTTTCCAACTCAGCATTGTCATAAAATGGAGTAAAGTGAATTTTAATTCCATCTAATGTGTCAGCTATGGATAGTGGATAGCGTACAGCCAATTGGCCACCCACTGATTCTAGGGAATAAGCCTTTTCAGCAGAACCATCATCGTAAGCGTAATAGTTATCGAAAACTTGAGTAAACCCAATGCTATCATTATCATAGACAGCAGATTGGTTGGTATAATAACCAACCTCCTCTTCCCACAAAGACACATTAAAGGTCGCTGTGGTATCAGAAGTGAGTGGGTCGTAAAGTACAGATACCGATAGGGTATCCATGTCCACTAAAGTAGACAAGTATTCGGTTGAAAAAGGTCCAACAGGCACGCTAACATTTTGAATAAATTCGTTATTATACAAAGTGGGAGCATCATCACCTACCTGGATTTTAATCCCCGTATTTTCTTGATTATTTGCAGTCGTACCAAAGTTGTTATGGGCAACATGCAAACTATCTCTCATGTGGAATTCAGGGTTGTCTATGTAATGAGTCCAAGGCATTGCAGAGAAATTCCTCAGTAAAGTATGTGCAGGATATAAAAATGCCAATTCTTCTTGTGGGTTTCCTATAGATCCATTTTCGGCGACAAAAACATAATCAATATGCCACAAATCAGCATTCCCCTCTAAAGTCCCATAATTACGAAACCTAAATTGGAAAGAATTATGAAGGTGAACCCCATCATATATAGGGATAATGACTTGAATAAATTCGTCAGTTGTTATCGTGTCATTAGACCAAACCCGCGTCCAAATATCGCCCTCAAATCCAATTGATTTAAACTCAACAACAAGACTATCTTCTCCTAAATCAGGGGCATTTCCTATACCACCTCCTTCAAACCAAAAAGACAAGTTCACATTGTTGTCTGCTGTCATCCCTCCTAGTAAAATTTTTCTTGAAGTGAGAGTGTCAGCCCAGCCATGTGGATCACTGGTATTAAAAGCATAAGGATATCCACCACCATCTAACCCATCGAGGGTAGCAACACCTATTGTTGGAGGACTTATAGCAAATGTTGAAGTCCGTCTCACAGGGCTTGAATCCCATCTAACTAACTCAGGTCGATCGAAGCCTGACTCCTCAAAAGAACTTGGCCAAGCAAAATCATCTAAGAAAGGAAGCCCCATAGGCGCACTACCACCTCCCCGTGAGTTAACTTCAGAAAGACTTCTCTCGTCATGACTAAGGTCTATGAATTGCAAATCTCGTTCTAACTCTTGAGAGAAAACACTTGTAGCTGAAATACTGAAAACGAATGTCATTAAAAAACAACATGCTGTAGAGTTTCTGGTCATAATTAGCCTTGTTTTCAGTTTTTTAGAATTACGTCTATGGACGTTCCAGCTTTAACTCTCCCTAGTGATGAAGATGGAAACTGGCGAAATACTCTTGCATTTGTTGTATCACTATCTGTTAACACCGAATCAGAATACTCAACATAACCTAAAGAAAGAGATGATGCTGTCAATTTAGAAGATGTTTCAGATAGCGATAGCCCTAATAAATAAGGTATTCGCACTTTAACAAGGGAGGATTTCCCTATAAATAAAACAATCTGAGACCCCCTAACTCTTCTGTCATCTGATAACAACGGAAATCCATTTGACTCAACTCTTACAACTTTTCCTTCGAGAATAATATTAGGCTCCTCTCTTACCAGCACAGTAAAACCTTTGCGTTCTAAAATTATTTTCGCTAAAATTGCGTCTTGGCCTTCATATACAGAAATAGATTCGGAAGGAGGAGTTATTCTATATGTTGTCAGATAAACAGGTCTTCCACTTTTGACTAAGCTCCCCTCTTTAGGAGTTTGTTCAAGAATTGACCCTGGAACAGCAGAGACACTATAGACGGAGTCGAGATGTATTGCTTCAAGTTCCAATTCAGCCAGTATAGCAAAGGCAGAGTCCAATGATAAATGAAGAATGTTGGGAACAGAGCGCTCAGACCAAGGTCTACTATTGAGTTGTAAAGAAAGCATGCTCACACTAATAAGAACAACCCAAGCAACACCTACACTCACCATCGTGAGTATAAAAGCTTTACTAAATAAGAAGTTCCTTAATTTCATGCTTCAATAATTAAAGATCTATAAATCTAAAGCTTCTTCAAAGCCGTTGTCATAGTAAGCACGTAGTTCTGAACAGAATCCAACATGTTCTTCATCAACAACAATTTTACCTTTTGTGACATGTCCTAAAAGAACCGCTCCAACTTTATTAGCATCACAAGTGTCAAAGAAGTCGTCTTGGTCTTCCTCAGTTAAAGTAACGATAATTCTACCTTGTGCTTCACCGAACAGGAATCCGTCTATGCGTAGTTCATCATCCGACACGATATCAAAACCAAGTAAATTGGGCATTGACATTTCTAAGAGCGTGGTGAAAAGTCCACCATCACTAATGTCGTGAGCAGCAGTAACAAGGTTTTTTGCAATGAGTTCTCTAATACATACGTGAAGAGCTTCTTCTTGTGTTAAGTTAAATTTAGGTGCAGGAGATTGTTTTACCCCTACAATATTTGCAAGATATTCTGATGAATTAATACAATCTGACATTTCTCCCAAATGAAAAATAAGCTCCCCCTTCTCTTTAAAATCTAAGGACATATGCTTATCTCTGTCTTGAATAATCCCAACCATTCCAATAGTAGGAGTTGGGAAAACTGAGGTTGAGGTGCCATCCTCGTTTGCTGTTTGGTTATAAAAACTAACATTACCTCCTGTAACCGGAGTTTTAAATTTCTCACAAGCACGAGTCATACCCTTTATAGCTCCGACAAACTGCCAGTAAACCTCAGTATTGTATGGATTACCGAAATTTAAGCAATTTGTAATCGCTGAAGGAGTTGCTCCTGTACAACTGATGTTTCGCGCAGCTTCCGACACTGCAATAGCAGTACCTACTTCGGGGTCAGCTTGAACATAACGAGAGTTACAATCAACCGTTAACGCAAGACCCTTTTTCGAGCCGCGCACCGACACAACACCAGCGTCAGAAGGTCTATTTGTAGTCCTGTTTAAAGTACCTACCATACTGTCGTACTGCTCCCAAACCCATTTCTTAGAAGCTATATTAGGGAGGCAAATAATGTCAGTTGCAATTTCAAGTGCTTTCTTAAGCGTAGGGATTTCAACTGATTCAGGGTTGAAAGCTTGGGATTCCGCAAACCAAGATGGCTCAGTGTATTCTCGCTCATAAACTGGAGCACCTCCACCTAAAACAAGTGTAGAAGCAGGAACTTGAGCAACGATTTCGTCAGCTACAAAGAAATTGATCGTGTTGCCTTCTGTCACTTCTCCAATTGGAACGGCATGGAGATCCCATTTCTTGAAGATATCCTCTACTACTTTTTCTTTTCCTGGAGCTACGACAACGAGCATACGTTCCTGCGATTCTGAAAGTAGAATTTCAAATGGCTCCATATCCGCTTGACGGAGAGGAACCCTGTCTAAGTAGATATCCATCCCCACATTTCCTGCAGCACTCATCTCAGAAGTAGAACATGTAATACCCGCAGCACCCATATCCTGCATTCCAATAATTGCATCTGTTTTTGCAAGTTCAAGGGACGCCTCCATCAGAAGCTTCTCTTGGAACGGATCTCCAACCTGGACTGATGGTAAATCATCGGCAGACTCAGCTGTGATGTCTTTTGAGGCAAACGAAGCCCCTTGAATCCCATCTTTACCCGTATCAGAACCCACAATATAAACGGCATTACCTGGACCTTTGGCTGTAGCAGAAATGATTTCTTTTGCATCTAAAAGACCCACCGACATAGCATTGACAAGAGGATTAACTTGATAACAAGGGTCGAAGAAGACTTCTCCTCCTACGACAGGTATTCCAAAACTATTTCCGTAATCTCCGATACCTTTAACAACGCCTTCTAAAAGCCACTTAGTACGTGGATGCTCCGGATCACCGAAACGAAGACTGTTTAACTGAGCTATAGGTCTAGCTCCCATTGTGAAAATATCACGATTAATTCCTCCAACACCAGTTGCAGCTCCTTGATATGGCTCAATGGCAGAGGGATGATTGTGACTTTCTATCTTGAAAGCACAGCCAATTCCATCACCCAAGTCAATGATACCAGCATTTTCTTCACCAGCCTTAACGAGCATTTGATCTCCGTCTTTAGGGAGTGTCTTCAGCCATTTAATAGAGTTTTTATATGAGCAATGCTCACTCCACATCACAGAATAGATACACATTTCAGTGAAATTAGGAACTCTACCGAGGATTTTCTCGATGGATTTAAACTCGTCAGGAGTTAGGCCCATATCCTGAGCTTGTATCAAGGTAGAAGGGGCAGTAGAGGCGGTCATAGTTGGCATAGAATGCGGTGTAAAATACGTTTCAATTGAAGGTGTAAAGGTAGCAAGGCATCGGTAATTTAAACACTTGAAATTAGACAATCATAGGGTAACTTTCGCACATGAGAGCAGTCATTCAAAGGGTAAGTAAGTCTAGCGTTAAAGTTAAAGGGAATACCGTAGGCCAAACATCGCTAGGACTACTCATTTTATTAGGCATAGAGGAGATTGACGATAGCACAGATGTCGAGTGGCTCGCAAAAAAAGTGATAGGTTTACGCATCTTTTCAGACGAACATGGAAAGATGAATCTTAATATCGAAGCCGTCGGAGGTGAATTGTTAGTAATCTCTCAATTTACTTTGCACGCAGCCACTAAAAAAGGCACACGCCCATCCTTCATTAAAGCGGCACGCCCTGAGCAAGCTATACCACTTTACGAGGCGTTTATTGAGGAGTGTGAAAAGTTGATGGGGAAAAGTGTTGCAAGGGGAGAGTTCGGTGCAGATATGCAGGTCGAACTAATCAATGACGGCCCTGTAACAATAACGATAGACACTCAAAATAAAGAATAAACTATCGCGGTATAGTACAAACTGGGATGGGGAGAATTTTATGTTGATTTACTTTATTTAATCTCGTGTAGATTTCATAAACATCAAGAACTCGACCGGAGAGTGTTGACGGGTCACCTTGATTTTCAGAGAATGTCATTGCAATCTCGAGTTCGGGATAGGAAGCTCCTATTTGGTCTTCATCAGTACGGTCATCACCCCAAAGACCATCTGTTGGGGCCGCTTCTAAAATACTCCTTGGCACACCAATCGCTTCACCCACTTTGTAAACTTCGCTTTTTACAAGATCTGCAATGGGACTAATGTCGACACCTCCATCTCCATATTTAGTAAAGAATCCAACTCCGAAATCTTCGATTTTATTTCCCGTCCCAACTACAAGAGCTCGCCTCTGAGATGCGAGAGCATAAAGAGTCGTCATCCTCAATCTAGCCCGAATATTTGCGAACGTGAGGCCTCCAGAAACATCTTCGATTTGGGGCAAAGTCGATTTCGTAGCCTCATAAACTTCAGTCAGTGGCACAGTAATCATTTCAAAGTTGTTAAATCGACTCTCGAGTGATTTACAAAGTTCCCGAGAACGCTCAACCTCTGACGAAGCTTGGTGAATGGGCATGTCCACCACATACACAGGACGACCAGTCATAAGACAAAGAGTAGCAGTTACTGCAGAATCAATGCCTCCACTAACGCCCACCACAAATGAATCTATTTTTGCTGTGTTGGCGTAATCGTTCAGCCATGACGAGATAAAATCAGCGATCTTCAATCCATTAAATTCAGAGGGTACTGCCGACATCATTTAAAACAAAATACCGACTGACAACTCGAGAAACCTGTCATTACCTTTCATGACTCCATCCCTTGGAGAACCGTCTATTACTTCTGGAATACCGTTGTCAAATTTGACTAGAGTCACATCATTATGAATATTGGTGAACGCGGCGTTGTAGTTAAGACCAACGGTAAGTGAGGTAGACCCCGTCAAGCTTTTCTCTATTCCACCACCTACTATCAGAGCAGCCCTGAATAATTTGACCTCTGAATTTATATCTACCCCCTCGTCAATCACCCAACCATTTTGTGGTGCACTCACCCAATCGTCTCCATCGAATTCCCAGCTAAGATGCCTACCCTCTGTTGCTAAAGATTTCACATTCATACCTAAGCCAAAACCAAATTTGCTAAAAATCTTCATGTAGCCTATTTCCTTCGTACGCATTTTAAAAGTGAAAGGCAATTCCACATACTGCAAATTATAAGTTCGATCTACATCTAAAATCTCACTGATAGCTTCAGGATTCATGACTTGATAGGTAAGGCTTGATCCGGTGTTAAAAATGTGCACGCCTAAACCTAAAGCGTAATTTTCAGAAAATAAAAGATCAGCAATAAATTCATACCCGAAATTTAATTTTGCTCCACTGGGAATGTGATCATAGTCTGTAGAAACCATCCCGGCAACATTCGGTGTAACAGCCAATCCCATTCTTATATCTTGGGCTGATGTTTTATTTGAAAAAAGCAAGGCTGAACTTGCAATAAAACCGAGTAATATTGCGGTTGATAGAGAAGAAGTGTGACTGTTGCGCATAAGTGTGCTCATCTTTGCAGTTGTGAAAGTAAAACTAAACGTAAATACCATGAGTTCAAGCGAAATTCGTACCACAATTTTAACTCCTTTTTTGTGGACAAGAAGTAAAGTTACACTTATACTTGGTTTGACACTGACTTCATTGATAACATTCTCGTCTTGCACTGAAGATAAATGGGCCGTAGATGTAAATGGAGTCCATTTACCCACTGATTTTTCTGTTAAGAATTTTTACCGCGAAATTCAGCATCTACCAGAAAACGACTCGAGTTCTCTTATTCAACTGAGAAGTGATTACAATTTGTTTTTGACTGACTATTGTGAGGATATTTTAAAAATAGGTAATTCTCAATCAATTGAAACAGTAAACAAAATAAGGGGTTTCGTGGCTCACCCAGACACAAAAGAAACCCATTTAGCAATAGACACAACTTCAGGTAATGCTGAGTTCTTGAGTAAGGTCTCTTTGGATCTGAAAAATGGGTTTAAGAGACTCCACGTATTTATGCCCAACGAAATAATTCCTGAAGTAATCTGGATGAATAGCGGATTCAATTTCGCTATCTACCCGCGAGATGAATTTGTAGCCGTGGGATTAGAATGGTTTTTAGGGCCAGAGCATCCCATTCTAAAGCTTTTGCCTCCCGAAAGATTTCCTAAATACCAACAACTTCGGATGCACCCCGATTTATTGGCCGCAGACGCAATGAAAGGATGGATGCTTGTTCACTTTGTCAATCGAGGGTACACTGGAGAAAAGTGTATTGATGATATTCTTTATTGGGGGAAAGTTCTATGGCTGTTGGACAAGTGTATGCCTGAACAATACGAGCATGTACTAATGGATTGGACACCCGAAGATTTAGAATGGGCCAAGGTAAATGAAACAGCTATTTGGTTAGAGCTTCAACCTGCGAATGTGCTCTTCGAAACAAATCGCACGGTATTCCACCGCTGGTTAACAGATGGACCATTTACAAAGTTTGGCTCCATCCCACAAGAAAGCCCTGACCGATTGGGGGTATGGATGGGTTTGAAAATCGTTGAAGATTATATGGCACAAAATCCTGAAACTTCAGCAGAGCAGCTATTCTCAGAGACAGATTATATTCCATTTCTTAAATCTTACCGACCTGAGCGATAAGTAACAGATAAAAGCTAATTTTGCATGATGTCAGAAAACACAATTACAATCAAGGTTAGTACAGATGAAAATCATGTGCCAACTGATATAGTTTGGTCAGCTGAAGGAGGGGATATTAAAAATAGGCAAGCGAAAGCAATGTCGCTCGCGATGTGGGACGAGAAAGACGGCACCTCTATGAACATGGACCTCTGGACTAAGGATATGAGCGTTGATGAGATGAAGCGATTTGTTTGCGACAGCATGATGACTCTTGCAAATACTTTAGAAACGGCCACATCAGACAAAGGGCACGCTGAAGCAATGAGAGGGTTTACAAGTGAACTTGCTAAAAGAATCGGAATTATAGAGGCGAGTGACGAAGAGGTAAACGGGACTCCGACAAAATCAGAATAAAACGTTTGTTGACTCAATAAAGCTCAACAATTCTTCTTTCCCATCTCCCTTCACGGCGCTTGTAATAAAACTAGGCGGCATCTTTTCCCACTGCTTAAGCATAACGGTCTCATATTTAGACTGAAATGCTGCACGTTCTGTCTTGTTAAGCTTATCAACTTTTGTAAATACAAGAACGAAAGGAAGCCCCACGCCACCCATATAGGCCATAAAATCAAGATCGACTTTTTGGGGAGGTAATCTAGAGTCCACGAGCATCATCGTGCACATTAAATTCTTTCTACCCTCTAAAAACTGCTTTGACGTCCTCTCCCATTTCACCCTCTCAGATTTTTTAATTTTCGCAAAGCCAAAGCCAGGTAAATCGGTTAGATACCAAGAAGTCTCACCAGCCTTCTCGGCTACATCATCACCGTTAATCTCAAAGTGATTGATTAACTGTGTCTTGCCGGGGGTGCTAGAAATCTTAGCCATGCTCAGCCTACCAACGACCATGTTAATGAGAGAAGATTTTCCCACATTAGATCTTCCTATGAATGCGTATTCAGGCCTGTCCATACTGGGACATTCTCTAGGATGAGCGCTACTTTTTACAAAATCAACAGATCTGATTACCATGTACTACAGTTTGTTACCTATACCTCTCTGAGTATACCACTCATTGAGAATTACATTAAATTCTTCAGGATGTTCCATCATAGGAGCATGACCACATTTATCTATCCAAAAAAGATCTGCATCAGGAAAACCTTTTAAAAATGATTCTGCAACATCCGGTGGAGTCACAATGTCATTTTTACCCCAAATGAGGCAAACTGGTATATTCATTGCCGGCAAATCATTCTCCATGTTGTGTCGAATTGCTGATTTTGCAATTGAAAGGATTCTTAAAACTTTATTTCTGTCGTTAACCGCTTCAAAACATTCATCAACCAATTCGTCAGTAGCCCAGCTAGGATCGAAAAAAGTAATCGCAACTTTATTTCTAATATACTCTTTATCCTCCCTTCTAGGGAAACTGTTACCAAAGGCATTCTCATAAAGGCCGCTGCTCGCAGTTAACGTTAACGAAGCGACACGGTCTAAATGGTTTTTTGTAAAAATGAGTCCTACATGGCCTCCCAAACTATTTCCCACAAGGTGCACTTTGTCTAACTGAAGAGCGTCAACAAACCCTTTAACATGCTCAGCGATATATTTCGCACTTGTTTTTCTAAGTGGTAAATCATAGATCGGCAAGACAGGTGTTAGGACTCTAAATCTTTTACTAAAGTACTTCCGTACATCCTGAAAGTTACTCAGAGCACCGAAAAGGCCATGTAAAATAACCAACGGCTCACCCCTTCCCTCTTCTACATATCTGAATTCACCCAGCTCAATGATTCTAGCGTCCATTTTTGTATTTATTTAAAAGGCCAAACTACGCACCTAATAGCGGTATTTCACAACTCTTCTTACCTAAACATTCACTTAAGGTTGTACACATTGATTGTTAATATCCTGTTAAAACAGAAAATCAACAAGTTTTACCAAATCGCTACAACCCTTATTAAACGGCCTTTTCCAACGTTTCATTGTTTATCACTTTTCAACAACGTGGTAGAAAGTGTCTATTAGTGGTAATAAGTGGTAAATCTACCTTAGTTTTGGGGATTCCAGTAACAACGGAAGTTATGCTAAACCTATTAGGAGAACATACATGTAGAATTGACGCCAAGGGGCGACTCATGTTCCCTGCCCGGTTGCGAAGACAATTGGACAAAGTCCTACATCATGGCCTAGTAATCAATCGAGATATTTTTGAGAAGTGTCTTGTTTTATATCCCAAACCAGAGTGGGACAATGTGAACGGGGAAATGACTCAGCTCAGTAGGTACAACAGGAAGCACCAACTTTTTCAAAGGAAATTCTTGAAGGGCGCCACCATTGTTGATTTAGATGCCTCTGGAAGATTGAACATCCCTGGAGTACTCTTAGAGTATGCTGGAATTGATCTCACGAAGAGCAATGAAATCATTGTTTCAGGCTTGGGAGAGAAAGTTGAAATTTGGACTGTTGACGCTTATGAAAAACAGGTTTTAGGAGAAGACACTGATTTCGATTTCGGAAACCTAGCTGAAGATGTGAGACGAGATATTGAAAACGGCAGCACCACCTAAAACATGGAACAAGCCTACCACGTACCCGTCCTTTTAGATTCCTCAATTGAGCATCTCAACCTCGGCGACGGCGGCGGCACATGGATGGACGCAACGTTTGGAGGAGGGGGGCACAGTCGTGTCATCTTACAAAACTTAAATTCAGAAGGCGTATTAGTCAGTTTCGATCAAGACCCTGATGCCGTTAAAAACACGATTAACGATAAGAGGTTCACTCTGGTTGAAGCAAATTTCAGATACGCAAAGCAATTTCTTAGCCTGAACGGAGTAAAGAAAACAAAAGGCATATTAGCTGATTTAGGCGTGTCGTCTCACCAATTTGACACAGCAGATCGAGGCTTCTCTTTAAGAATGGATGGTCCTCTTGATATGAGAATGAACCACGAGTCAGGCATCTCAGCGGCAGATTACTTATCTGACTGTACCTGGGAAGAATTGATGGTCGTTCTAAGAATGTACGGAGAAGTAAAGAGACCGGACAGAGTTGCAAGAGCTATCGTCTCTGCAAGAGAAGAAAAACCTATTACCACTACGGGAGAACTCGTACACATCTTAAGTAAGATGGCTCCAGGCGGGCGTGAAAATAAATTCTACGCCCAAGTTTTTCAAGCATTAAGAATAGAAATCAACGACGAGCTTTCTGCTCTACGTGAACTGTTGGAACAGGCAACAGATTTATTAGAACAGGGCGGGAGGCTCGTTGTGATTTCATACCACAGTTTAGAAGATAGGCTTGTTAAACATTTTATGAGATCTGGCAATTTCGAAGATGAAATAGAACAAGACATAAAAGGAAGGGTGCTCGCACCATTTAAACCTGTTGTCAGAAAGGCGATTTGTGCTTCTGCTGAGGAGGTTTTATTAAATCCACGTGCAAGAAGCGCTCGTTTGAGAGTTGCTGAAAGGACTGACTTTTTACCAAAGTCATGCTGAGAATATTTAGAAAGAAATCAGCGACTAAAGGGCCTTCAGAACGCGGCAATAAACTTTTAACCCCAGAGCAAAAAACATCTCGCAAAGATGCCGTTGATTTGGCACGGGTTGTCGCAGGAGAGGCAAAGGAAGAGGCGGCAGAAAAAGCAAGGCGAGCAAGAGACAAGTCGGGCAGGACACCGACAGATGAAATAAAAAAGCCAGCGAAAATAAATGGAACTGGCAAAATTTTCAAAGACATCATCAGCGGTAAATTTTTAACCAGCGAAGGCATAACCTCTCATATACCATATCTCCTGTTTGTTACCTCATTGTTTTTAGCTTACATCAGCTTAGGCTACAAGTTCGAGAACATTGAACGCGATAAAATGCGGACTGAGAGGGCGCTCGAGGAGGTGGTTTCAGAGTATAAAACGCTTAGGTCTGAGTTAGAATCCAGACTACAACAAAGCAGGGTGGAATCTGCAACCTCAGTCTTAGGTCTTCAACAACCTATATCACCACCTACACTTCTTAAGCAAGATGCAAGATGAGAAGTGCAAGCGACAATGTTTCAGAAGCAACACTTAAAACCGGGAGGTTTTGGGTTCTATTCGTGGGTCTATGCTTTGTGGGGATTGCAATTCTATGGAGGATTTTTTGTATACAGACTATCGAACATGATCATTGGACGGAAAGAGGCGCTGAATTTCAACATAGCATAAGAAATATTGCTCCTGCCAGAGGCCAAATCCAAGCAAGTGATGGGAGTTTATTAGCGACCTCTGTGCCCGTTTACGATTTGAGATGGGACAGCAAGTGCGAAGCAATCAAATGGAGTGTGTACAATGAGGAGTTTGATTCTTTGTGTTCTGGTTTTGCAGAGATCTTAGGAGGAGATTCAGAAGGATTTTCAAGGCTCTTTGAAAAAGCAAAAGCCAAGGGAAGTAGAGCTGCATTATTCGCAAAAAACATCCCGTTTACGAAATACAAATCCTTAAAATCTCTTCCATTTGTCAAAGAGGGGAGATATAGAAGTGGATTTGTTTTTGAGAGAAAAGAGGTGAGGAAAAAACCGTTTGGACAATTGGCAAAAAGGACAATAGGGATTGACAGAGAGAACAGTCGAGTGGGGATTGAACTTGCCTGGAATAAGGAGCTTGGAGGGGTTGAAGGCAAGCAAATGCAGAAGCGGATTAGTGGTGGGACTTGGCTGCCCGTTACAGACGAATTTATTATTGAACCTCAAGAAGGACTTGATGTGGTAACCACAATAGATATGCATCTTCAAGATGTTGCTTCTTCAGCATTAAGAACTCAGCTTTTTAAGCACGATGCCGAGTGGGGAGTGGTCGTTCTTATGGAGGTGAAAACGGGATATGTAAGGGCAATCTCAAATCTCAAAAGGTTAGAAGATTCTAAAGGACTGCCCTACTACAATGAAAGTTACAATCACGCATTAGGCAAAGCGGTTGAACCTGGATCGACCTTTAAACTAGCATCTCTTATGGCCTGCTTAGAATCAGGGAAAATGGGGCTGAATGATTTGGTCGATACAAAAAATGGGGAGTATAATTTCCATGATAGAAGAATGCGTGATTCGAATTGGAAGGATGGTGGTCATGGTAAAATCTCATTGCGTGAATGCTTTGAAATGTCCTCCAATATTGGCTCAGCTCTATCAGTCAAGCAATGCTTCGGTTTAGAACCACAGGAGTTTTTAGATAAATTAAAACGAATAGGGGTTACTGAACCTCTAGGCGTGAATCTTGTGGGAGAAGGTATCCCACAAGTATACTCATCAGTAGGAGAAGGTGATTGGTCTGGGGTTTCACTAACTCAAATGGCTATCGGGTATGAGGTTACCCAAACTCCACTACAAACCTTAGCCCTGTATGGTGCAATTGCAAACAACGGCAAGATGATGTGCCCAACTTTTGTAACTGAAACACAGCGGAAAGGGATTGCGGTAGAGAAGTTTGAGCCGGTAGTTATAAAAAATAGTATTTGCTCGTCAAGCACGTTACGCGATTGCAAAATAATGTTAGAAAGTGCTTGCGCTCCAGGTGGTAACGGAACAGCTTCCAACATATTCGTCAACAAACCTTACACAGTTGCAGGGAAAACAGGCACTTCAAAGATCGCCGAGAATGGTGGATATGCTAGTGGTAGATATAGGGCTTCGTTCACTGGATACTTTCCAGCAGACGATCCGGAATTCGCTTGTATCGTGGTCATCGCGGACACAAAAAGTGGGTCATATTACGGGAGCACTATAGCGGCTCCTGTGTTTATGGACCTCGCCGATTTAATTTACGCAACAGACCCTTCATTCCACACCATCAGTGATGAACCATTACTCGCTTTGGAGGAAAGACATCTTCCAACATCAAAAAATGGTGCAAGGGAAGAACTCTTGGGACTATACGAGATTCTAGGAGTTCCGTTTATCCAAACAAATGAAGAAGGAGATTGGGTGAGAGTTACAACTGAATCCGACAAAGTAAAGCTGACCACTCGACTATTTGAAGACCAAGCCGTTCCAGACGTACGTGGCATGGGTCTTCGAGACGCATTGTATTTACTAGAAAATGCAGGAGTAAAGGTGAAATATGATGGGAATGGTACTGTTAGAAAACAATCAATTCCTGCGGGCACTCCACTGACACCTGAATCAACTATTAGAATTGAATTGTCGTGAAAATACTTAAAGATTTACTATACGACGCAAGGATTTCCGAGATTCACGGAACAACTCACACGGCCGTTGAGGGCATTGGGATAGACTCCCGTGAGGTAAAACCTATGGGGCTTTTTATCGCCATTAAAGGTACACAGGTTGACGGGCATGATTATATCAAGCAGGCCATTACAAATGGTGCCACAACTGTCATATGTGAACATATTTCAGATGATCTAATCCGGCCTGAATCCGTGACGTTTGTCGTTGTCAAAAACAGCTCGACAGCATTAGGAAATATTGCCTCGGCATACTACGACCACCCTTCTAAAGATATAAAAGTCATAGCTGTTACAGGAACAAACGGTAAAACTACAACTGTGACATTACTCCACAACCTATTCAGAATGCTCGATCGAAAAGCAGGACTAATAGGGACGGTTGAGAATAGAATCATCGACAGAATCGTTCAAGCCACTCATACGACTCCGGATGCTCTCAGCTTGCAAAAATTATTTCGGGAAATGGTGGACCTAGGGTGCAAGTTTTGTTTTATCGAAGCAAGTTCACACGCTATAGATCAGAATAGATTGTCAGGAACTAAAATGTCTGGTGCCGTTTTTACAAACATCACACACGATCATTTAGACTATCACAAAACGATAGACAACTATATCGTAGCTAAGAAAAAATTATTCGACATGCTGCCAGTTAATGCGTTTGCATTGGTTAATTCAGATGACAATAATCACCAAGACATAACAACAAACTGTAAAGCCAAGGTTTCAACTTATGGCATCGCATCGATTGCGGACATAAAAGGGAGGATCGTTGAAAATCAACTGCACGGTTTACACGTACACATAGATGGACAGGACCTTTACTCAAGGTTAGTAGGTGAGTTTAATGCTTCGAACCTTTTAGCCGTTTATGGAGTTGCAAAGCTCTTGGGATTTGACGCTCTGGACACATTAACCCAGATGTCACTATTAAAACCTCCTGCTGGGAGATTTGAGCTTGTTGAAAGCCCCGATGGAATTACTGCTGTTGTAGACTACGCACACACTCCTGACGCTTTAGAAAACATATTAAAAACTGTTTTAACTTTCAAAAAAGGGCAGGAAAGAATCATTACCGTAGTCGGATGTGGGGGAGATAGAGATGTGACTAAAAGACCCATTATGGCGCGCGTTGCTGCAACAGGTTCTGACAGGGTATTCCTCACCTCTGACAATCCTCGAACAGAAGACCCAGTAGCCATACTTGAGGAAATGAAATCCGGATTAGATCCAATAGAAATGCGTAAATGCATCTCTATTTCAGACCGAAAAGAAGCAATACGAGCAGCTGCGCTATTTGCTGAGCCTGGAGACATTGTGATTGTCGCAGGGAAAGGTCACGAAACCTATCAAGAAATTAATGGAGTAAAGCACGATTTCGACGATAGAGACGTGTTACGCGAAGCTTTCATAACTGCATAATCATGTTATATCATTTATTCACATACTTAGATACAGCGTACGATTTACCTGGTGCTGGGCTTTTTAAATTTGTCACTTTCAGGGCGGCTATGAGCTTGCTCACCTCATTATTCATAGGTATATCATTCGGGAAAACGATTATTGAATGGTTGCAAATGAAGCAGGTTGGAGAAATCGTCCGTGATTTAGGTCTTCAAGGCCAAATAGAAAAACGCGGAACCCCAACCATGGGTGGAATTATCATCCTAACCGCAATCCTAGTTCCTACGCTGCTTTTTAACGACCTGACTAATGTGTACACACACATGATGATTATTGCAACCATTTGGCTTGGAACAATTGGATTCATTGATGATTACATTAAAGTACACAAAAAGAACAAAGATGGTTTAGCAGGAAAATTTAAGGTTGTAGGGCAAATAGGTGTGGGTATCATTATAGGCGCCATCATGATGTGGCATCCTGATGTCTTAATAAAAGAACTAGGGGCAGATGGTCTGTGGAGTGAAGTACGCTCTACGACAACGACTATTCCATTTGTTAAGGGGAATAGTTTTGATTACATGTGGCTTATAAGCTGGGCATTTGAGGATGTCTCAACCTGGGTATGGATTGCATTTATACCTATCACAATACTTATTGTAACAGCAGTCTCAAATGGAGCCAATTTAACTGACGGACTAGACGGCTTGGCAACAGGGTCAAGCGCAATAATAGGAATGACTTTAGCTGTACTGGCTTATGTCAGTTCTAATACTATGATCGCGGAGTATTTGAACATCATGTACATCCCTGGGTCAGAGGAATTGGTGGTCTTCAGCGCTGCATTTGTAGGAGCGTGCGTTGCCTTCTTGTGGTACAATGCATTTCCAGCACAGGTTTTTATGGGTGACACTGGATCCCTAGCATTGGGCGGGATTATCGCAGTCTTTGCTATTGCGATTAGAAAGGAACTTTTGATTCCCGTTTTATGTGGAATTTTCTTGATTGAAAATCTCAGTGTAATCATACAAGTTGGTTGGTTTAAATACACGAAAAGTCAATATGGGGAAGGGAGACGCATCTTTTTGATGGCCCCACTACACCACCATTACCAAAAGAAAAATATTCACGAATCTAAGATTACAGCCCGCTTCTGGATTGTGGGGATTCTGCTCGCTGTAATAACAATTGTCACACTGAAAATTAGATAAATAGAATCTAAATGTCTGAAAACATACTCATATTAGGTGCCGGTGAAAGCGGTGTAGGAGCAGCAAAACTTGCTCTTACACTAGGCTTCACGCCTTTTGTGAGTGATTCTGGAGCGGGTAAACAATCTCTTTTAGGCGAGTTGAAAAGTTTAGGGATTAGGTATGAGGTTGAAGGGCACAATCCAAACAATTG
>Ga0308019_10000033_pt1 | contig 84777 bp, 87 predicted proteins | sample Neamet284_FD_203135 | JGI IMG/M metagenome (GOLD analysis project Ga0308019, IMG submission 203135) | Marine microbial communities from water near the shore, Antarctic Ocean - #284 | ecosystem: Environmental > Aquatic > Marine > Unclassified | place: Southern Ocean | collected 2014-10-01
TCTGGAGGTAACCCTTCCCCGTTATCAGTGACTGTGACAGTCAGGTGCACGCCTAAGAGTTCAGTTTCACCTGTGTTCGCGTGAACTTTTATGAGTGTGGAGTTTGCGTGTTTATGTGCGTTCATAACTGATTCTTTAACTACAGCAAGGATCGCATGCACCGTGCCGACTGGTAGCTCAGTTAACAAGTGTTGATCAGCTGCAGAGGTTGCTTCTATTTTCGTTGGGATAGTTTTGCGGAGTTCTTGCACTAGCTGCACTATGTCTCGCATACCAAGACCGCCAAGGAATGCTTCATCTCGGTCTTCTGCCTTAATTATTTGGCGTATCGATTTAGAAACAGATGAGAGAGATTTGATAAGCGCTGCTTTATTCTCAGGCTTCAACTCTTCCATGGCATTAAGAGACATCCCGGTGATGGCTATATCTTGCAGCACGTTGTCGTGGAGTTCTAGCGTGAAGCGTGCACGCTCCCTAAGTTCGGCTTCTCTGTCTCCAAGCGCTTTGGAAAATTCAATTTCTCTTAATTGCAGCGCCCTTGTCTGTAGCTCCAACTCAGCAGCGTTAGCTATTCTCGCTGTGTGATTATCACCGAACTCGATTAGGAATCCTGATTCTACGTCGTACCGGTATGTGGTGGCAATGGTCAAAAGTTGGGTTAGTGCCTGGTCGGTTTCGATTAGTACCTGTTTGTATACCGAGGACTCTGAGGTAGATATGTCTTGAGGTAGAAATGCGAACACTTGAGTTGAGGGCGTGCCAGAATGCGCTTCAACCAGAAATGGTAGAAGCTCATCAAATCGTACCCGCACAGAACTGCCCAGCTCACCGATCTTAGGTGGCGATTTTCGAGTGTTTGCGAACGCTGGATTACTCCAAATTAACCGTATGTCTACTAGGTCCCCCGAGTCGTCGAGTATGGGATCATGAATCGCGAAAGTCCATTCAAGCTCACTGTAAGCAGACTGATAAAGCTTCAGCAACCGCTTACGCTTAGATGCCTTTGACATATCTACCTCTCGTGCTATGCAGCATCTTAACTACCGCTGAACGAACCTTGCGTAAAGCGCAATTGGGTTAGGTTAAGGTTTAGCTATGTCGCAAGATATCGAAGGCACCTCTCAAGACCTAGCCCCAGTGTTCTTGCTTTGTGATGACCACCCGATGATTCGAGCAGGTATTGCAGCTGGGCTACGAGGCGAGTTCGGTCATTGCGAGATAATTGAAGTCGAAAACGTTAAACGCGCACTATTCAAAATTAATAGCGAAAACATTTCCGTTGCTGTTCTAGATCTTCGTCTACCTGACGGAAGCGGCCTGGACATAGCTCGACATATTGCCGAACAAGAACTTGAAGTTCCGTGCATCATCGTCACATCGGTTTCTGATCCTCGTGCAGTCATAGAGGCATCTAACACAGGCGTAGTTCACGCTTTCATCGAGAAAGACGCTGACATAGAACCAATACTAAAAGCTGTTAGCGCTGCGCTAGAAGGACTGTTCCTACTTAGCCCAAATCAAGTCAAAGGGGCAATGAGACAAATATCAACAGAAAACAAGCTCGACGCAACAGCAACACTCACCGCACGAGAAAAAGAGATCATGAATCTCATAGCTGATGGCCTATCGGATGACGAAGCCGGAGAAAAACTTTTCATAAGTTCCAGCACCGTACGCAACGCCTTAACAGGGATCTATCGCAAACTAGGCGCCGAGAACAGAACCCAAGCAACAGCTGCCATATGGGCGGGCCGTAAAGGCGAAACAACGTTCTAAGACTCACCGTGGATAAACAGAAAAAGCAAACAAAGGAGTAAAATAATTAAAGACAGCCGAAATGACTTAAATAGATACGCCTACTAAATTTTATCTACCCATATAAACGCAAATTCCTCGCCACGCGGTTCGACCGAAACCAGCACAGGATCACCCAGATTAACATCTTCTGGTTCAGCGTTTCGTAACGCCCCAACAACTCGAGGACCTTCGACGAGTTGCACTACAGCCGTCACGTACGGAACTTCTTCTATCCAGGCACGATCAACCGTGAAGTGATTGATCGCAAAGGAATACATAAAACCTTCGCCAGACACCGGCACGAATTCGTATTCACTAGAGAAACATGCAGAACAATAGTACCGAGGAGGCTGTCGAGCTTTGTCACACGATAAACATCGCTGAATGTGCAGAAGGCCGGTTTCAACGGCTTTCAGATGTAGCTCAAGGTTCAGTCCCTCTGGGTTTGGAATATACTTTTTGAAACTTTTTTGTTGGGGGTCCGACATCTTTAGCCCCTCGCCAATACAGCGATACTTCCATCGCCCAGATCTCCGTAACCAGTGACTAACCCTAATTCACAATTCTCAACCTGAGCTTTTCCAGCATCATGTCGTAATTGATGCGTCGCTTCGACAATGTGATTTAAACCCCAGCAGTGCCCCTGAGAAAGTAGGCCACCATGGGTATTCATTGGAAACTTTCCATTAAGACCAATATTGCCATCTTTCACGAAATCACCAGCCTCTCCTTTTCCACAAATCCCGATTGCTTCAAGTTCCATTAAAACCACATAGGTGAAACAGTCATATATTTGCAGAAAGTCCATATCAGATGGAGAAACACCTGCCATAGCAAAAGCTCGCGGAGCAGCGCTATCTAAACCGAGTTTCAACATGTCCGGACGATTCGTAATTTCATCTGCAGGGTACGGATGCCCTTCCGCTCCCCCTAACCAAAGGACAGGTTTATGCGGCAAATCATTCGCCCGCTCCGTCGTAGTAAGCACCAGTGCAGCCGCACAATCGGTTTCTAAACAGCAGTCCAGTTTCCGCATTGGTTCCGTAATAAACGGCGAGTCAAAATAATCATCGAGTGTCATAATTCGGCCACCCATTAACGCTTTGTCGTTCAAGTGTGCGTGCTCCCTACACGTAAGCGCTACTTGGGCTGCAGCCTCTGCAGTAATCCCATACAAGTCCACATACCTCTGGATGTACATCGAATACCACTGGACTGCTGAACGAACCCCATACGGTGCATAGAAATTTCTACTCACATCAATAAACGGACCTGGATCCCCAAGCCGCTTAGTCTTCTTAGCATCTGGCCTTTTACGAAATGCAGAGTAGCCATTCCACCCAAAGGTGACTAAGACATTAGTCGCTATGCCAGAGGCCAAAGCCATTACCGCAGATTGGAGCGCAGCTGTCGGGCTGGCCCCACCCATGCGAACTTCTACTGCGTAACGAACTTCCGGCATTCCAAGATTCGCCGCTATCTCTTCGGCTGTTACGTAACCAGGAGGCGGGATAACGCCGTCTATGTCACTGGGCAACAAACCTGCATCTTTGATCGCTTGCATCGACGCGTCAAGAACTAATTCGGTCACGGATCTATCAGAACCCCGGACATAGTCCGTTTCTCCGACACCAACAATCGCTACTTTTCCAGAAATATCCATAGTTCCCTCGTTACAACAATTAGTCAGGTCTACTAATCCTCAGTCCAAACTCGTGGTTCATCACTGAAGTAAGTATTTCGCGCCGTTCGCGAACTCTCACTCTTACCCATATATCCAACCGCAACATGATCCATATGCTGCAGGGCACGTCCAAGCGGCATCGACTGCGCATTTATAGATGCTTTACTAACTGCCACTGGAACTGGTGGTTGTTTTACAACCTCTTCTGCCAAAGACTCACCAGCCTCAACTAACTCTTCGTCATTATCTACTTTTGAAGTAAAAAATCCGTAGTCATCTAACTCGTCTAACTCATAGGTTCTACCCAAGATCAGCATTTCTTTAGCACGATGCGGACCTACTAGGTTCACAAGAACCGGTATAGAATTCCAGGTTAAGTTAAAACCAATACTCACTTCGTTGAGAGTCAACTTGATGCTTCTGCTTCCAATCCGAAAGTCACAAGCTGCGGGTAGAACAGCTCCCCCACCAATCATGTAGCCATGACACAAGGCAATAGTGATTGGAGTGAGATGTAGAAGCGAATCATACATTTTCGCACCTTGCTTCGAACCTAACATTGCATCCAAAGAACTGCCGCGATCTTGTCTGAGATCGGCGCCCGAACAAAAACTCTTACCTTCGCCCCGCAAAATTACAACCCGGACATCCGAGTCACTATCTAAGGAAGAAATTGCTTCGTGAAGTTCAGCTACTAACTGGCCATTCACAGCGTTATGGACCTCAGGTCGATTAAGAACCAGATGCCTTACCGGTCCATTGCCGTCTATTCTGACAGTTCCCATTTCCATAAGAGCAAGTCTTTCAGACTCTTCCGCTTTCATGCGTGTTAAACAACGTCATACAATCAAACGGAGGGAGAAAATAACCATGGCTAATGAAACTTTTGATCTATCGGGAAAAGTCGCAGTTATAACCGGCGGTAACGGGGGAATCGGATTGGGCTTTGCTCGAGCCGTGGCGGCCGCTGGGGCTGACGTCTGTGTTTGGGGAACAAACCCAGAAAAGAACAAACAGGCAGCAGAAGAATTGAAATTAGTTAATCCGAGTGCTTCTTCGATGCAATGTGATGTTTCACAAGAAGAACAGGTCGAAGAGTGCATGGCTGACGTGGTCAAAAAATATGGGCGCATTGACGCTTGCTTTCCCAATGCTGGTATCGGAACCCAAAATGACAAGCCATTTTTTGAACATTCTAATGAGGACTGGTACTCGGTTCTTGATGTAAATCTGACCGGTGTTTTCTTCACTCTCCGTGCCGCTACGCGTCAAATGGTGACGCAAGGCGAAGGCGGGTCTTTAATTCTCACTTCTAGTGGAACTGCTATTCAAGGGTCGCCGAAAGGGCAGGCTTATGCAGCTTCAAAAGGAGCCATGCTTGCGATGATGATGGGGCTCTCTGTAGAGATGGCTCGTTACAAAATCACGGCCAACGCAGTTATTCCTGGTTGGGTTGATACTGCAATGACGGCGCCGTTATTTGAGTGGGACAAGTTCAAAGATAGCGTTATGCCTCGCATCCCGATGCGCCGTTGGGGAACACCTGATGACTTTGGAGCTATAGCTGTCTATTTGATGTCTGATGCCAGCCGTTGGCACACTGGCGATGTCATTAAAATTGATGGCGGATTCAGCATTTTCTAAACGTTTTATAAGTGTCTCGCTAGCTCGATTCAGACCTAGCCTTAGGGCCAAATGCTCTCATCAAAAAACTTGCCGGCCAGATCTCTCCGCTTGGCTATCGGCTTACTTCTTTTCGGCGTCGGCTTAGGTCTAGTAATCATAGGAGATTTCGGGCTGCCCCCATGGGATGTCCTCCACAAAGGTCTCGCTGAGCAAACACCTGTCTCTATCGGTGTAGCAATGATTCTCATCGGAGTTTTATTGCTGGTTGTTCTTATATTCATGAAAGAGCCGATGGGAATCGGGACACTCGCAAACGTTGCCTTTATCGGTCTCATTCTTGATGCCACCATTGCGATTGGTGGCGAACCTACCAACATAGCCATTCGATCTATTTGCACTATCACCGGGCCTATTATCGTAGGTCTTGGCTCAGGTTTTTACATAGGAGCTCGCTTTGGTCCGGGACCACGTGATGGGTTGATGACAGCACTAGACAGACGAGGGGTTACGTTGTGGAAAGCAAGAACTTGTATAGAAGGTCTAGCTCTCATCGCGGGGCTCATCCTCGGCGGAACAGTAGGTTGGGGAACCATCTGGTTTGTTATAGCTATCGGCCCGGCAGTTCAATTTTTTCTTCCGCGTCTCGACGTCAAACCTTAATTCCTAAATTCCTCATAACCTTCGGGGGGTCCGAAGACGCCACTCAAATTGGGTGGGCCCTGGTACAGCCAAGTCAACTGACGGCTTTTGAATAGCCATCCAGCAGATTCTTTTACGTAAATATCATCGTAATAACCCAGATAAAAAAGAGGTTTCCCAGAACGCGCTTTCGCGAATTCACACATGTACCAACGCCCAACGCCGGAATCTTCTTTTAGGTCAGCAGTTCCATTGAAAGTCATTTGATTCACTGATTCAAACAAATCCATCGCAGTATCAACCGCTTTCCCGATAGCTGTCTTCCCCACTACCGGCCCACGACCAACATTCCAAATTGCATCTTCAGCCCATAGCTCTTTCAACGCGTCTCGATCGTCGTTACAAACCGCATCGCAATAACAATGAACTAAGTTACGAATCACATCAATCTCACTCATCCTCCGAACGCTAGTAGGCATAACCGTCTTGCATACAAACGGCAATAGTTCCGGAGCCGGGAACCTTCTAACACAAAACTTATTTTGAGCTGAACAACAGATGCATAAAGGAACAACGATCTAGCCTATTTAGCGCAGACTTTCAGCATCAACAAGTATTTTTCTGTAAGACTGTATTAATAAACACGCGTTGAAGGGGCAGACATGGACCACGACTTAGTAATTCGTAATGCGCTTATTGTTGATGGAACGGGTAAATCATCGTTCGTCGGCGATATCGCAATTCACGATGGTCTCATAACCCACGTTGGCGACTTTCCCGGAACAGCAGTGAAAGAAATCGACGCTGGCCGAAAATTGGTAACGCCGGGCTTCGTCGATATTCACACACATTTTGACGGTCAGGTCTGTTGGGACAAACAAGCCACACCTAGTTGTTGGCATGGGGTAACCACGATAGTGATGGGTAATTGCGGTGTCGGTTTTGCCCCAGTTCGACCTGGACAAGAAAACAGTCTCATAGAGCTAATGGAAAGCGTAGAGGACATTCCTGGGACGGCCCTTCATGAAGGAATTCCATGGGGATGGGAATCTTTCAGCGAATACCTCGACGTCATAGATACGCCATACTCAATAGATATTGGAGCTCAGGCTCCACACGTTGCGATTCGCCATTACGTAATGGGCGACAGATGCTACGACGATGCGACTTCAGATGATATGAAAAAAATGGCTGATATTACAAAAGGCGCTCTGGAGTCAGGTGCTCTAGGTTTCACGACTTCGCGATTTTACGGCCATAAAGATAAGTCTGGAAATCTAATCCCTGGGACCAATGCAACAAGTGACGAAATGATTGCGATCTCTGAGGCATTTGCTGAAGTAGGTCACGGAACCATGGAAATCATTTCTGACCATCTCGATAAACCAGAAGAGTTAGCATGGATCGAAGATATTGCCCGTCGTACTGGACGGCCCATAACTACCCTAGTGACTCCCGATATCGGCGAAGGCATCTGGAATTTAGCTGAACGTCTGAATCCCGAAGGTTTCAACATAAGACCACAAGTCGGAGCGAGATTAGCTTCTGTGCTCATGACCCTCGAGGGCACCATAAACCCCATGAGGCAGTTTCCCTCTTACGGCGAAATTAAGCATCTTTCTTTTGATGAGCAACGAAAAATGCTTTTAGATACAAAGTTCAGGGCCAAAATTTTAGCTGACAGCCCCAAGATCTCTCGTGATGCTGATACGAATCGAATGATTTCAACGTGGGATAAGATGTACGCCTTACCAAGCGACCTTTCGTACGAACCTGGTCATGATGAGTCAATAGCAGGCATCGCAAGTGCGCAGGGAATCGATGTGCGCGAAGCCTTAATGGACGTTATGGCCGATGCGACTCCCATACTTTTCTTATTCGGAAAGTATGAGGGAAGCGTGCAACCTCAGTTTGATTTTATTGAAAGGCAGCACTCAGTTTTCGGACTTTCAGATGGTGGAGCTCATGTTGGAGTTCTATGTGATGCAAGCGTTCCAACTTACATGTTGGCTTATGCGACACGAGACAGAACGAAGGGTCCACGACTTTCAATCGAATTCGTCGTTCATAAAATGACACAAGACACTGCTAATCTTTATGGACTAACAGACAGGGGCGTCATCGAGCCGGGTTACAAAGCTGATTTAAATATTATCGACTATGACAACTTATCTCTCTTACACCCGGAGATGATTTATGACCTTCCCGCTGGCGGAAGACGACTCATTCAAAAAGCAACAGGCTATTCAATCACTATTTGTGCCGGAGAAGTGACCTATGAAAATGGGGTTCATACTGGCGCTATGCCTGGAAAATTAGTACGAGCCGGTAACCAGTCATAAAATATCTGTATCACTTCTAGCAAAAACTAAGAGCTAGAAAATTTCTTTGTTTAGCCAATTGCAGCTTCCGCAAACGCTTCGATTTCACGCAGTGGGTCTGGACCTGCTGGATTATAAATAATCTCAGTAGTACCAGACTCACTTGCTTCCGCGACTTTATTTCTTATATATGCTGGGTCTCCCACCCAGCCTTTATTCCAGTCAAAATCTGCTCCAGCCGCGTCAATCAATATTCTGTCCCGAGAGTTCAGGTGTGTGGCATGTCCTTCATGCACAGCTAAGTGTTGCGAGTCCTGTTCTCGGTCAGCTTCTAGCTGCTCAAGATACAGGTCTCCGCCAGGAACTTTCTCTAAACGTTTCGGAGACACTTCCCAACTTGAGTGATGAGACATCACCCACCATGGGCCGGCAGCTTCAATTACTCGCTCGGAATATGCAGACTCACCATCTTCGAGAACCGTTCCGTGCGCCATCTGCACAAATTCGTTCCAAGTACCGTCACCCTTCCCGAGCATCATCAATCCATCAGCTATGTCTCGGGTAATTTTTTGACCTTTAGGGCCAAGCGCCGACAAGATGATGGGGACTTCTAGCGGGCGACCCAAAGCCATTTCTGGATGATGAATCATTTGACAAACTTTGCCATCGATTTCAACTAGATCTCCTTTAAGAAGCGCCTTGAGTTGTTGGACATACAAACTCATTTGCGCCCAGGGCACAGCACCCTGCCCGAGTACCCGACGGGCGGTGAAGCCCGTTCCCAAGCCAAGCGTCAGTCGTCCCGGCCACATTCTTTCAATAGTCAAAATCGCTGATGCAGTGGTCATGACATGCCGAAGGTTTGGCACTAGCACAGCTGTTCCTAATCCCATTCGATCAGTCCGCTCGGCGACAAGAGCCATGGTTATCCATACGTCTTCCCATATGGCTGCAGAGTCATAAAGCCAATATTTTTCATAACCCAATTTTTCAGCTAGGACTGCAGCATCAAGAGCTAGCGGGCCCGGAGCAAACCCAACAGAGATATTTGGTTTCCCCATTATTTTGCCGCTTTAGCTTTTAACCGTTCCTTCGCTTTTTTTTCTTTATCCTGCAAACGCAGGCATTCACTTCGTAAGAGTCTTCCGGTGTCACGTTCTTCAGCTATGTAACGTCCTAGAAGACCACCGGTCACCGGATCAATAGTTTTATCAGAAAACATGCCGTCAAAAATATCTGGTGAGGCAGGAGCTTTGTTGTACTTCAAGGCTTTGAGCTTAGATAAATCAGACCTATTCGATGACGCTACTTTTCTTAACTCTTCCAGAGGATCACGTCCGCTAGCTCGCACTTCATATCCGAGTTCAAGCATTCTCTTCGCAAAAGCTATGCCGTGCTCCTTCTCTCTCATCTCAATCAGCCGCAACGCCTTTTCAAGCTTCTTGTCTGAGACCGAGTCAGCCCAATTCTCAAAAATCTCTCCTGCAGATGTCTCAGTAACAGATATCGCATTTAGTAGGGAAATGTAGGTAGGGGTGTTCGTCATTCGGCTCTCCTCTTAGTTGCTATCAGATTGACACAACCTTGTGCCTTCTGCTGACAAAAGTTGTTTCTAACGATCAGTTTTGGAAAATAGGCGTAAACAATTTTTCAGAAATTATTGAATCCCAGCCACTCTCGCTAAAAAGAGAAGCAGCGATTCTACCGATCTCATCGCTACTCTTTGCTGCGGCACCACAGCCACCAATCGCCACAGCAAGACCTTTGTCAACCCAACCTATATATGGGTGACCGCTCACCGTGTTCGTGACGACACAAGGTTTTTGTTTCCAGCTCGCCACATTTTTTTGTGGAATCAATTCTTGCAGACAATTTTTTAGTGAGTCAGCTTCTGTCGCTGAGCCATCTCCTTGGAACCATTCGATGAGATCGTCTTGTTCGATCGGTTTACTTTCTCTAAGGTTTCCACCTATTTTTAGAGCAACACGCCCATCTGGATAAAGAATGGGTGGCACCCAATAGATTTCTTCCAAACGCGCATCGGGCGGATCCACCATTATAAAGCTGGGCAACGCAGGGTCTGGGAGTACCTCCGCTGTAACCGTTGTTCTGCACATCCGTTGCAGCGACAATGGTGTCGCCAAGAGCTCTCTACCGAATGCGCCAGTAGCAACTAACACTCGGGCTGCGGAAACAGAACCCCATGCTCCTCCTATAACGTACTTCCCTAACTTCAACTCTAAAGAGGTCACCGCGCTCTTTATTACCTTCGATGAAGTTTGTTCTACAAGCTTGGTTTGCGCTCTAACTAACGAACGGGGATTGATATATCCGGCAGGTGGACCTTCGTACACAATCGGATGCGAATTTGTTATCGCGATTCCAGTTTTTTCCAGAACCCATTCAACGCTCACTCTATTGATGGTCCCGCCGGCTTCAACACCATTTGCGACCCATTCATCAGCGATCGGGGAACAGCTAACAAGGCCTCCGCTGACGTGAAAATCTATACAAGAGCGTGAAGCAATATCTGCGTATCTTTCAATAGAACGTGCTGCCAGGTGAGACCAAACCGGAGTTCTGCCACCAATGCGAGTGATTCTGCCTTCGTCAGGATGGCTAGAAAATGGCCCGCTACTGGTTCGGCGGTCGGTTGGCTCATCAGGACCAACTACAACAACGCTCTGTCCGCTCTCGGCCATATGGCGAGCTGCTGCAGAACCGATTAAACCTCGCCCGATTATTGCTATATCGAACACACACACTACCTTAAAGTTGATTTAGCTAATAACTGCCTGCACTCTAATTTCGACAAGACCACCAGGCATTGCTAGCTCTGTGCATCCAATAGCGGTCCATGCAGGATAAGGCTCCGATATCATTTCATCCTTAACTTTCATAAACGCACTCATATGGCTTGCCATATCTACGTGAAAAGAAGTCATTTCAATAATATTCGACAGGTCTCCCCCAGCTTCAACAAGAATTGCCTCGACGTGGCTAAACGCATACCTGAATTGTTGAGTCGCATCAGAAGGGCAACGCCCATCACTGTCAGTTCCAATTTGCCCTGAAAGCAGAACTAAGTTCTCTAGTTTCACCGCAGGAGCAAAATGAAAACGGTCATATGTAGGTTGCATAGAAGCTGGGATTACGCGCTCGGTCATAACTACACAATAGCTATGAAATGGCAGTAGCCAAATGATCTACAGATGATCTTTCGACAGTAATTCACTATCTATTTTTTTTACTCAAGCCTTGTAAGGCTCAAGGCACCAAAGTTATTTGAAAGTTAGGCTTACATACATGGCAGTACGAGTCGAAAAGTCTGGTTCAGTATGGACAGTGATTCATTCACGTCCCGAGGCAAGAAATGCTATGGATCCAGAAAGCGCCGAATTGCTCTATCAAGCTTTTGTGGACTTCGAGAATGATAACGAAGCCAAAGTTGCGGTGTTCTGGGGGGAAGGCGGTGCTTTTTGTTCAGGCTGGGATCTTAAGTTTGCCTCAACACTCGATGGCCCTAACCCTCTTGGCGAACTTGCTATCTCAAGCGATGATGGTTCGCCTAGCAACGGAAGTGATATCCCACGCGGAGCTATGGGCCCAAGTCGACTTGAATTATCTAAGCCAGTCATCGCCGCTATTTCCGGGCCAGCAGTAGCAGGTGGAATGGAGTTAGCTCTCTGGGCAGATTTTCGAGTCATGGAGCGCTCTTCATACTTCGGTGTCTATTGCCGCAGATGGGGCGTGCCTCTAATTGATGGCGGCACTGTTCGGCTTCCACGAATCGTTGGGCAAGGCAGAGCCCTCGAAATTATTTTAACAGGGCGCCAAGTGATGGCGGAAGAATGCGAACGTATCGGCCTTTGTGAGTATGTCGTGGATGATGGTCTTTCAAGACAAAAAGCAGAAGAACTAGCAAATCAGATTGCCAGTTTTCCTCAAGCTTGTGTTCAAGCTGATCGTCGCTCTGTGTTCATGCAAGAAGGCTTACCCATTCGCGCTGCCCTAATTGAAGAGTGGCTAAATGGTCAACCTATTCTTGCTCAAGAGGGAATATCAGGGGCAAACCGATTTGCTCAAGGCGAAGGTCGCCATGGGGAGAGTACCTAACCGCTATCACAAATATTTTTTAAGACTGTCAGCTCTGGCACTAAAATTTCCAGATCACTATCAGATGGGAATTTAGCTTCAAATAGAACCAACTATTGAAACCAATTCAAGCAAGTCAGCATAAGCTCCTACGCCACTTGGTTGTTCTCGCTGAGGAACGCTCATTGTTACGATTTGGTCAACAACTCCTTCATATTCTTTAACACGCAATGCACACTCAGCGGGAGTGCCAGCAATCGTCATAGTCTCAATAACTACATCGGGTATTAGCTTCATCGCTTCAGATGTTCGGCCGGCTGGTACGAGTTCACTCAGCATGTCCGCCACCTCGGCAAAACCCTGTCTTCGGATTTGCAGATCATAATAAGGGTGCGGAACAGGATGAAAAAGCCCACACACTGCGGCTTTCATGGCATTTCGAGCAAGCTCACTATCTTGATTTACGCTTATCAATGTTCCCATAGGGAAAACTAGCTCGTCTACCTCACGTCCGACCTCCGCAGTTGCTGCGACCGCGTTCGGCCGAACAGTGTTTTGCATAAACTCGACCGATGCCATAATCCCGACACCGATTCCATCAGATATTTCGGCAGCAAGTTTCATCATATTTGCTCCCGAAGCAGCCAAATAAACCGGTACTGATGAACGAAATGGTTCATGACTCGCTCGCCACTTTTTCATAGATAGCGATGAGCCATCATATGACACGCGTTCACCTGCTTTGGCTCGCACGACTTTCCGAACGATTTCGACATAGTCACGCATGTATGACATCGGACGCGATGAGTCAATATCCATATACCAATTATTAAAATTGGGGTTCCCGGTTCCGATTCCTAGAACAAACCTTCCCTCGCTCATTTCATCAAGATCACGAGCGGCCAAGCCAGCGAGCCATGGAGATCTGCCAAATGCGTTGACCACGTAAGTGCCAACTTGAACTCGCTCGGTAGCAGCTATCACAGCAGCAGCTTGCGTTACGGCGCTTCGGCTAGCTTCAGCGAGCATCACTGAGAATGCTCCGGCTGCCTCCATTTCACGCGCCACAGTAACTACTGTTTCCATACTGTTTTCAAATCCCAAAAGCGGACCTATACGCATATCTACCCCCATCGCTATCTCTATACCGAATGGTAGCCAATTCAGACCATTGATCGTAGTTCACAGTTGAGATACGGTTTCGCGATGAACGATCCTAAGCCAGTATCAGATCTTCTAGTTGATGCAAATTGGCTAGCAAACAACCTCGCTGATAGCTCTATTCGGATTATTGACACACGGGTAGGATTCGAACCGAGACCACCCGGTCCTTCAAATTTTTTTCAAATGAAAGATGAATTTTCAAAATCACACATTCCCGGATCAACTTATTTGCACATGGTTGATGATCTTTCTGACCCGGAAGGCCTTTTCCCATTTGCGATGCCCCACCAATCAAAAATTTGGAAACTCTTATCTCTCGCAGGCATAAATAATCAGCAAACAATTATTCTCTATGGCAACGCTGTGACTTCGTCCACCCACCGATGCTGGTGGGTACTAAAAAATGCGGGTGTTCAAGACGTCCGACTCCTAGACATAAATTTTGAAAAATGGACTGAGTTGAATATGCCAGTTGAATCAGGCGAGTCTCGATTCCCAATATCTAACTTTATCGGTGGACCTGAGGAGCACTGGACAGCCACAAAACAAGACGTGATAGACAGCCTTGATGATCCCACAGTCACACTCGTTAATTCCTTGTCAGCTGAGCAATTCACCGGGCAAGGACAGTATTACGGGCGTCCAGGAAGAATCCCAGGCAGTATTAGTGTTCCAGCTAACGAACTAATAGATTTCTCGTCGGGAAAATTCCGTGACTGGGAAGCAATTTCATCAATTTTCGAACTGGCTGGAGCACATAAACAAGACAAACTAATTACCTACTGCGGTGGTGGAATCGCAGCAAGTACAACTTTTTTTGCTTTGCACGTTTTGGGGTTTTCTGACTTATCGCTCTATGACGGTTCGCTGCTGGAGTGGAGCGAAGATCCAGACTTACCTCTTGAGCTAGATTAGCTATGAGTTCTAATAAGCTCTTTGTTTCGCTTTTCGCTCCACAGTATTTTTACTGGCACGTCACTTTCATAGGTATATTTATTTTGACGGTTCTAAACTATGGATTACTTCTGCAATAGCAATAGTAGTTACTTAATCGGGGGAATAAAATGTTAGGTCATGATGCCGTAGCCCAAGCTCTGGTCGATCACGGGGTGGATACTATGTTCGCTGTTTTAGGTGACGGCAATCTGTTTATCGGTGAAAACCTTGTTAGAGAACACGGGGTTAATTTGGTTGGAGCGACCCATGAAGCTAACGCCGTGTGCATGGCTGAAGGGTGGGCTAAAGCCACTGGTCGACTCGGAGTAGCTTCTGTAACTCACGGCCCAGGCCTCACAAACGCGATGACAGCGCTGGTCGAAGGCACAAAAAACCGCACACCAATGCTCGTCGTCGCTGGAGATACACCAATCGACAATGAGCAGCATTTACAAAACTTAGATCAGCATGCTCTTGTCACAGCTTCTGGTGCTGGTTTTCAAGCCATTCGTAGTGTTGAGTCAATTGCCGAAGATGTCTCTACGGCAGTACGACGAGCCTTATCAGAACACCGACCAATTGTGATTAACGTTCCTCTCAACATTGAATGGGATGAGGTTCAATATCAGCCAAGGCCACCCTTAACGCCCCCGGCAATGCGATTAGCACCAGACGCAGATCAGCTTGAAGTAGCTATGGGCATCATTGCATCTGCTGCGAGGCCCGTAGTAGTAGCAGGTCGTGGTGCAGTAAAATCCGAAGCTAAAGAGTCTCTTATACAGCTAGGCGATGCACTCGGAGCCCCGCTCGCCACATCGCTTTTAGGCACCGGATACTTTCGAGGGGAGCCATTCGATCTAGGTATTCATGGGACTTTAAGCCATGACGTTGCCGGAGAGACTTTGGCTTCAGCAGACTGCTTAGTGGTATTTGGTGCAAGCCTGAATTATTTTACTACTGATAACCAAACCCTTTTGGCAGGTAAACGAGTAGTACAAATCGACCTTAACCCGAGCAACATCGATCGAAACGTATCCGTTGATGCAGGCGTAGTCGGCGATGCAACGGTGGTAGCCCAATCAATGCTTGAGTTGTTAACAGCCGCCGAACACCAACCATCAGCATTTCGAACTGCGAGTCTTGAAAAAAAGTTGAATGAATTCGACATGGCTGCAACATTCGACGATAAAAGCACCGACATTTCGGTAGATCCGAGAACTTTAACTCGACACATTGATGCCGGACTCCCGCAGAAACGACAAGTAGTCGTGGACGCAGGACGGTTTATGCTTGATGCTTTAACCTTATCTGTACCACACCCACTTGATTTAGTGACTAGCCATGGATTCGGGGCAATTGGTCTTGGTATGTCAACAGCAATCGGTGCAGCAGTTGGGCGACCTGATCTTCCAACAGTGCTTTGTATTGGTGATGGCGGCTACATGATGGGCGGCATGACAGAGCTTTCAACTGCTGTGCATCTAGGACTCGACTTGATTGTTATGGTCTATAACGATGGCAGCTACGGCGCTGAACACATTCAATTAGTCGCCAAAAACATGGACCCATCATCATCGCGACATGAATGGCCAGATTTATGTGCCGTTGCTGAGGCAATGGGTTGCCAAACAGCGAAAATTAACTGCCTTGGTGATATCGATGAAGCTATGCAAATAGTAAAAAATAGGCAACCAGGAATCCCTATCCTGGTAGAAGCTGCGATCGATCCTGATGTTGTGTCTACAATTTATGAACATAAGCGTTGATGTCTATTCAGAGTATTGAAATGTCAGATCGTTTTGTGGGAATGCCCGGGACTATGCAGGGTGGTTACATAGCAGGCATCGCTGCGGATGGAATCGATGGACCCGCCAGGGTTAGAATTCGTCGGCCTATTCACCCAGGTGACATTCTCAAGAAAACTCAGATACCTAATGGGTCCGAAATGTACAGGGAAAACGAGTTGGTCTTAATTGCCCAGCGTTCCACTATGCATATCGAGTCACCTGTTCCCACAGACATATCAGAAGCTAAGGCTGCTATGCATTCTGACCTTCCGTTCAAGTCACCATACCCAAATTGCATTGGATGCGGCCATAGCGACGAGGGCATGGGTGTGCGTATTCGTGCGTTAGGTGATGGCAAGCATGTCGTAGCGGTTTGGACCCCATCAGCACAATGGGGAACTGAAAATGGCATAGTCCCGCGCGAACTAGTTTGGATAATCTTTGACTGCATCACTAGTTGGGCAATTTTTGCTGATCCGCCTCCTTCCAACAACAATGGGCTTGTGACTGGTAATATCGCAGCTCAATTCTTTGAGGAAGTCAAGGTTGGAACGGAATACGTTTTCCAAGCGTGGAGGGCACATGACACTGATCGAGGAATCATCTGTGGAGGAGCTCTTAACACCGCAAATGGATTAACAGCGCTAGCTGACCAGGAGCTAATCAGAACCGACGGGTGGGGAATGGTAATTCCAGAAAAACCACTCTTCTAGTCGCAACAACTTATTCTAAATAATCAGCGACTACACCCACATTTCTTCGGCAACTCCTCGCAGATCCATCTCGAATGTAAGTCCCTCTATCGGAGGACGAGAATAATACCAATGCAGTCCCCGCAGTCCACTTTGCCCCATCCTCAATAGCATCGATTCTTCTACATACGGCATCCAATCAGATGCACAGTAAACGTCAACAGTGGAGGCGTCATCCCAGGTGACACCTAACTTTTTCATTCTGGTCTCCATCTCGTCCATAACTTGAGAGATGCGAGCCATCCAGGCTGCCTTCGACTTTTCCCCGACTCTCACGATGCTTTCGGGAACTAATAATGATTGGTCTATTAGATCTCCAGCTCCTGCCACAACGAAGCTCGGTTTGGCGTATTTGGAAGGTCGGATAAAACTGAAAGCATGAAGTTCAGTTTGGTTCGGGCCTAGGTGAGCAGGCGCAACGTTAGTTCTAGCTATTGGATTCTCTCCTTCAACTATCAAGCCCCACTGAGTCAGCTTGTCCTCATATGCATTATTAAACTCGTCGAATCCCTCGAAGGAGTGGGGCTTCTCACAACGAAGCTCTACCCCACATAATGCCGAACGTTCTAGCTCAAAGCTCTGCAGCAGCTCATCAATCGCATCAAACCCCTTCAACCACGGAACTGACTTTTTCAACGTTGCGTGCACTATTTCAGTTTCATCGGCTGCGCGCACTCCACCTGAATAGGCTGTGATAGCAGGAATATAGGAATACTCGGCTTGTGGATTTTTTTTTAAACTCATAGAGGTCCTTTGCTGCTACGAGATGAGCTTAATCAACTTTGACATAAGCGTTTAGCTAAACCTCTTTCCTGCAGATTCGAACTCGCTTATCTCAGTAGTTAACAATCTGCTATCAAGCCTGGATACCAAGCCACTTGTATAGGAGAACCCGTTTGATAGCAGGCTGGATCCTGCCAGCGGTCAGACAGGTGCCGATAGTGTTATCTGCAATATTTATTTTGGTTCTATGAAGTTCGCTGCCTGAGGCGGTGCAGGAGACAGTTCGTCGTAGAAACTAGCTAGCCACATTCTTTCTTACAGTGCAGATGCTTTGATTTGCATATCACCCATTGCTCTAGTGACGATTCGCCGTGCGGCTTCTGAAGTCAGCCCGACTGCTTCTCCAGCTTCTCTGTAACTGTGTTCGATACCGTCAACCAGCCCGTATCTGTATTTAACAAGAAATCGAGTCCGATCTGGAAGCCGACCTAATAGGTCCGAGAGCTGCCTTTGTGTGTGGAGATGCTCAACTACCGATTCAGGGCCCGGATCAGGGCTAGCTAAGGAAGATTCTAAGGTCAGCTCTCCATCATCGGTTAGTGATTGGTCTAAGGAGTTCGTCTGAGTCAAGATATGCAGCTCAGCCATGTCAGGAGACAGTTGGAATTTAGGCCCAGATGCTTGACGCAATTCCCTTCTGAGACGACTGCTTTTCTCAGCTGGAATCCTAATAATGTTTGCTTTTTGATCAATTAGACGTCCGATCGACTGTCTAATCCAAAAAGCTGCGTACGTCGAGAACTTCCAACCTTTGCGGCCATCAAATTTTTCAACCGCATGCTCAAGCCCAAGATTCCCTTCTTGGATCAAGTCGAGAAGCTCAAGCGAGACAGGCAAAGGATATTTCTTTGCCAAACTCACTACTAATCGTAAATTAGCGTTAATGAATTCTTCTTTAGCATCTACAGCTACACGAATTTGGCGCTTAAGACGCCGTTTCTCAGACACATCTGAAGTCCCCAGATCTAGGGTCTCAGATGCTTCACGGCCGGCATAAATCATCTCAGAAAGCTCACGCTCTCTTTGTCTATTCAGCAGTGAATAGCGGCCTATTTCTTTTAGGTAGTGGCTTAGGGATTCCATGTTCTTTTGCTTCTTTCCTGCAAGAACGGTCTGGTTACCAGCGTGCTCGCATAGCAAACTTCAGTTCGTTAACACAACTAAGAAAGTCGATCTATTGAGTTTTTGAATGCGTAGTGAGTAATTTTGCACTCACGATTTGCCGCTGGAGATGACGAGCAAGTGTCGTATGTCCTGCTCTTATCGCGACGAATACTATGTGAAGTAGTTGGATATACACCATCAGGTTTTTGGCCATCAAGTTCCGAATTTTTCATACTTAACTGGGGTTTCAAGCGACTTGAAAAGTAAGACTTTGAAAGTCTAAAAAATATTGAGGAGTGCTGTGAAAGTTGCGGATGTCTTTGGGGCATTGTCTTCACGTACTTTCTCCATCCGATGAGGGCGACTGAGATTTGGTTAAGCAATCTCCGAGAGCCTTAAGATTTCTTTTCCACATCCAGTTCAAAATGGGTTTAGCTACAATCTCCCCAAAACGACCTGCAAAAAACCAAGGGAAAGAAAGCGTCTCGACCCAGGAGAACTTTGAACCATCGCAGAATTCGGTTATTTCAAAATATCCACTGCCACTGACGAGCCCTAAATGGCTCACTCCCATTTTTTGGTCTGGAATCCACTCGGTGATTGTCATTACATCTTGTGTCTTTAGCGGACCAACTGCAGTTGAACAAACGAATGATGTTCCAACCCCAGCACGTTGCTCAGATGAAAACTCAATGGCTACTGCATCATGCATCCAGTCCACATGAGAGGAAATATCAGAGAGGTAGTTCCAAACCTCGCTTGGAGGCTGGGTAAACAGGGTTTCAACTTGGATCTTCATGGCTTTGGAAATCTCCCTACAGAGTCACACGATTGCAAACCTGTGGAGCAATGAAGTTGGAGACCGGCAGGAAAAATAGTTTTTACCGAAACGCCTGTTGAAATCATCGTAAAATGAAGTTCCATATGGGTAAGATAACCCGTACACATTCTATTTACTACTAAATGGAAATATTCTCCGAGAAAAGACATTGGAGCGTCCTTAATGCAGATAAGAGAACGTCTAACAGCAGGCGTAGTAAAATTGTTTTCTCATGGCCCACAACCGTTGACCAATACGTCATCTTTCCCTGGTGACCCTGGACTATTTGGGCCTGGATCAATGAGTTGGACTGTGCTGGGAGATGTCTCAAGTTTCATTGGAGGCGTGAGAGCATTATTAATGCAGTCAGCTCATCCTGAAGTCGTGGCGGGTGTGGCTCAACATTCTGCATACCGAGAGGACCCTCTTGGCAGGCTTAACAGGACGTCTTTTTTTGTTACTTCCACCAACTTTGGAGCTATGCCAGAAGTACATGAAGCGATCAGTAAAGTTAAAGTCGCTCACCACAAAGTCAGTGGTTTTTCTGAGCGCGGCAAATCCTATAGCGCAGCTAACCCTGAGGACGGAGCATGGGTCCAAAATACACTTACTGACTCGTTCCTCGTCGCTTACCAGACTTTTGCTAAGCCTCTCACAACTGAAGAGGCTGACCAGTTTGTGTTCGAACAAAGCAAAATTGGTGAGCTGCTTGGTGTAACGCCACTTCCTAAAACAGCTGAAGAATTAAGGATCTGGGTAGATGAGCACCCGCGCTTAGCAACATCAAAAGATTTGACTGAATCTATAAAATTTCTGAAGACTCCACCTCTTCCCTTCCCTCAACTATTTGGCTACAAAATCGTTCAACGAGCGGCGGTAGCTACTATCTCGCCAAGGCTGAGAACTATCCTCGATCTTCAAAGTCGCGCTGGCTCTATTCAAGCCGGCCGAACTCTTACAAACACGCTTCGTTGGGCTATGAAAGCAAGTCCGTCATGGCGTTCTGCATTACTGAGATGTGATGCAGAGTTCGACCCCACAATGTTTCGAAGCGACCTGTAAGTATGAACATCGATATTTTAACTAGGTCTTTCTGGATCAAATGGCGATCGGAAATCGTAATTCTTCATGCCTTGTCGTGCTGGTTCATGGTTGGACTGATCTGGACAATTCACACAGTTCACTATCCACTGTTTGCAGATGTTGGTTCACAAAATTATGCACAATTTCAGGCTCACCATGTGGAACGAATCGGCAAGCTGCTTTTAGTACCATGGGCTCTCGAAGGTATTACCGCAGCACTACTAATCGTAGTCATCCCTAAAAAACAAAAATTGTTAGTCATCGCTGGAGCTATCTTGATGGCCGGCATCTTAGTTCTAAGTGGTCTCGTCTCAGCACCAGCGCATGCTGAACTCGCTGATGGATTCAACGAGTCCGTGCATTCTCAATTAATGAACGCCAACCTCGCTCGAACTCTACTCTGGACTATGAGAGGGCTAATAGCCGCATCTCTTTTGTTTACTACCTTAACGCAGAAATCAATGCTCAAAATAGAGCGAGCTCCATAATGGCACCTGCTGTTACAGCCTTAAAGAAAAAATCTTATGTCTCATTAGAGAGAGTCTCTCTAGGGCTAAGCTTGACTCGAATTATCTTGGGGTTCTCACTGATTGCTATTCCACGGACATTGATGAAATTCATCAATGTGAAAGATAGTCAAACAGCAGCGTCCATCATTACCTCACGAGCTGCAGGAATACGCGATGTAGCTATGGGCATTGGAACAATCGCAGCTAAGAACAGTAACGAAAAGAAGCTGTGGCTTCGGTTGGGTGCCCTTTGCGACGCAACTGATGCACTAGCAGCGATGTCTCGCGACCCAGGACTACGTTTCTGGTTTCGAGCGCTAGTTCCATATGTAGCATTCACAACAGCACTTGTGGAACTTGTTCTCTCGCTTCTTATCACTGATAGCTCTCCTGCTGAAGACACCTTTAGCTAAGGCGACGCACAACAAACCAATACGTTTATGGATGTCTAATTCTGAACAGTTATATACAACAAATCAGAGCAAGGGAAAGTCTTTATCTTGTGATGTAGAAACTGTTTGACGTGTTGAACCATAAATTAATTTGTCAGCCGACTCATTACTTGGAGAAAGCCAGAGGCTAAGAAGTTCGGGGATGCCACCACATAAAGAAAACTAACAATCAATTCTAGACAGTGACATATCTGTTGAACAGCAATCTCTTTCTACGTTTATTTCCGGTGTATTATTTTCAGTAGCTATGTAAAGAACCAATGACTGCTCCGCCATGCCATCTCGGCCAGATACCCTCATTACCGGAGAAGCTCACTTGATTTGATATTATTTCAAATCCAGACCCTCCGTTAGCCTCCGTAGCTCAGGGGATAGAGCATCGGTTTCCTAAACCGTGTGCCGCAGGTTCGAATCCTGCCGGAGGCGCAACACTTAGATGCCGCTAATTGCCAGCAACCGGTGCGTGCGAGCAGAAGCCTCCGGTTATCCAATCCTATGATTATGGTTTCGGTATCCAACAAGCAGCAGAGTAACCAATAAGAAAACACTTGCTGCCATATATGGGATAGAAACAAATCCAAATTTCCAAATGTACTTAATTGTGCATGGATTCAATAAGTTGCAAGCAGTTGACTCTTCAAGACTTGGGAAGACATGCAAAAGGTAATGCCAAGAAGAAAAAGCTAACCCGCCGACGCTCAAAGGCACGGCATATTTACGCACACCCTTATCCCGAGTTAGCCAGGCAATACTTAGAATCAGCGCAAGCGGATACATAGCAATCCGCTGTATCCAACAGTACCGACAAGGAATTAGATTACCGATTTCAGAAATATACAATGACCCGAGCATTGCTCCGATCGTCAGTAACACAACAATTTCCCCAGCGAGCCGGCGAACTAGGGTTATTCCGGGCAACCGCAACTTGGAGCTCGAACTCAAGTCAAGAATTACAGCTAATGTGACAGCGTTACACGCTATGGCAGCATAGGCAGCCCATCCGAGAAAATCTTGAACCTGCATGCATACAGCTTGACGGTTAGAACACCTAGATCAACCGAACAAAGCTAATCGTTTCTACTCGAAGCCAATAACAACTACTTTTTAGGCACTTTACCGATAGGAATCCAAAGAGATAAAGCCGCTAGAACCGTCGTCACTAAGAAGAATCCTAGAATTCTATCGTAATATGGCAATGCTAATTCGCCGACAGTCGTCGTCAGTATCGCAAAAACAGCTGCCGTTCCTATTGCTGCTGAAGCGTATCTCACGGTACTAAACAGACCATTAGTCTCACCAAAAAATGATTCATCTACCCATGCAAGTGCTATGCCATTCAAAAGAGGCACACTCATTCCCCAACCCAAACCAAACAATATAATCCCAGGAGCCAGATCGACCCAGTAGTTAACGTCGCTACCTAGACGAGCCATCTGCCAACCGATAGCCAGAATTTGAAGACAAGAACCAAGACGACAAAGCCTAATCGAGCCGACGCGATCAGCTACTCGACTGAAAACTATGATCGACGTAAAGGCAGCTACGGGACCAACGGTTAAGCCTAGCCCAATACCGACAGTCGAATAATCCCAGACATTTTTCAGAAAGAACGGCCAAACTAGCCATATTGACTGCGAACTAATTCCAATCAAAAAATTGGCTAAGTTCGTAACCCAAACGCCACGTCGCCTTAATAGCTTCAAGTTGAGTAACGGCTCAGCATGGCGAAGTGAATTAACAACAAAGAGGACTAACGCGAATGCTCCCAACGCTGCGACCCCAACAGTCGCAACTGAGCCATAGCCCCACAGCCGACCTTGCATGATTGCCGTGACAACAGCAGCTATAGCGATAGTTCCAGCTGCCGCTCCCAGAATATCTAATCGCTGACGATTTTTAGTAACAAGAACTTCGTCAAGGAAAAACAATGCACTAATGAAGAGAAGCAACGCCACTGGTGCACTAACTAAATAAACCATTCTCCAGCCACCGATAGACAAAATGAATGCCGATGCGCTCGGAGCAATTCCAGCAGCTAGCGGGCCAGCTGCCGACCATAGCCCTACTGCAGTAGTCCTCCTAGATTCTGGGAAAAGTGGCAGCACTAGGGCCAACGAAGAAGGCAATATCGCTGCACCCGCTAAAGCCTGTAACAATCGCGACAGATTAAGTAACCATACTGAAGGTGACGTGGCGGAAAACACCGCAGACAAGGCAAACAACAGCAAGCCCATTTGAAATATCTTTTTTCTTCCGATCCTGTCTGCCAAACGACCGCATAAAGGCAAAAACGCCGCTGTTCCAATGAAGAATATTGCTACTCCCCAACCCACATCAGCTGCTGAAACCCCAGAAAACCCCCTCTGAATATCATCAAGCGCAATATTTGTAGCTGTTGTATTAAAACCTACGAGAATCGTTCCGAGAGACGCCACAAATAAAGCACGCCAGGCACGCGCTGGAACGGCCTCATTTTTATCATCCGCACTTTTCAGAGCTTCTGATTTTAAGTAAGACCTATTAGTTCCGTCAGCCAATGTAATTCTTGGAACTGCAGAAAGAACGACCGAAAACTGGCGACGCACTTTCCATAGCCTACGAATCTATAGAATCGATTACTTACGGAAATCAAAAAATGATTTGAATTCTGCTAAATGTTAATAAGCACTCAATAAACGAGGTAACCATGCGGTTCGGACTCACTTATGACTTTCGGAATCCACCAAAATTTCAAAGAAATGCCGCCGATCTATATGAACAATTAATTGATCAAATAGTAACCGCCGAAACGTTAGGGTTTGATCAAGTTTGGTTAACAGAACACCACTTTACTGATGACGGTTACAACCCTTCAGTAATGCCGATGGCCGCTGCTATTGCTTCTCGAACATCCGTTATTCGTATCGGAACGTTTGTTTTAATTTTGCCATTTCACGATCCCCTGCGCGTCGCTGAAGATGCGACTTGTGTTGATCTGATCTCAGGTGGTCGTTTCGATCTAGGGGTAGGCCTCGGGTACACGGCAGATGAATACCAAATACTGGGTATCGACCGACGAGAACGCGCCGCTCGTCTGGAAGAGGGGTTGGACATTATCAAACGGCTTTGGCTGCAAGAAAGTGTTTCTATCGACGGAAAATTTACTCAATTGCAGCAGGCCACTCTTTCGCCCAAACCTGTGCAGTCCCCTCACCCTCCTATATGGATTGGAGCTCGCGCTGGCAAAGCAATCGACAGAGCAGGAAGGCTCGGGGCAAACCTGCTTACCACAATCGGTCCAGATCCAGCCCCTCGCTTCAGAGATGCCCTATCTATGAATGGCTTCATGCCCGATGAACATGAGATCGGACAACTCCGACTAATTTACTGTGCCCCGACTGAAGACCAAGCATGGTCCGAGGTCGCGGAATTCCTTCACTTATCTATGAGTTACTACGGCAAAGTCATGGGAGAGACGCCTGAAGCAGCGGGCGATGAAAATCTTTGGAACTTTACTTCTCCTGAAGAGATTCGTTATTCCGGGCTTGGCCGAGCCGCAACTATAGGTACCCCAGATCAAATTATTGGAAAACTAGATAGCTGGCTTGAGAACCATCACTGCACCCAAATTATTTGCTCCACTCACTTAGCAGGAATGGATCCAGCAAAGTCGACCGCATCTATGCGCCTATTTGCGGAAGAGGTGATGCCTCACTTCAAGTAAGCAAGGCATCACCTAATTTTTTACCGCCCTTTAAAAGTAGGTTCTCGTTTATCTACAAACGCCTGTGCAGCTTCTTTATGGTCATCGGTTTGGCCAGTATGAATATGGTGCGATGCTTCCATATCTAAACATTCGCCCATCTCACCGTTAATGGCTCGATTTAGATTTTCTTTCATATAGCGGTATGCAACCGTAGGACCGTGAGCTAACCGGTGTGCAATGGCATGAACTTCGCTCATCAAATTCTCTTGGGAAAAGACATCGTTTACCAGACCTAGTTGCTTAGCTTCTTCCATACTTACTTTTTCTGAGAGAAAGTACAGTTCACGAGCTTTGGCCGAACCGATGAGACGACTCATAAAATATGTGCCACCGTAATCACCGCTAAAACCGACCCGGGCAAAGGCCGTAGTCATTATCGCATTGTCAGAGGCATAACGAAGATCACATGCTAGTGCCATAGAAAGACCGGCTCCGGCTGCTGCCCCTGGCAGAGCTGCAATTGTTGGCTTAGGAATTTCAAACAACTTGCCGGAAGTGTCTCGTTGGCTTCGACGCTGAAGGTGAACTCGAGCATCGTATTGTGCAGAGCTGCCACCTCCTTCGCCACCAGCTTCCGCCATGCCCTTCACATCTCCTCCGGCACAGAACGCACCACCGGCACCGGTCAATATGATTGAACCAACGTCGCTAGCATTTTCAGCGTCGGCTAGAGATTGAATTAAGCCCTGCAACATGGCATCTGACAGTGCGTTTCGTCTCTCCGGACGGTTAAGGGTAATAACCATTACGCCATCATTAATTTCGGCTGTTATATCATTTGTGCCGGTATCTATGCTCCGCTCAGACATTTAATCTCCTAAGTCTTCTGGTAAAGAAATTTGTTACTTCCATTATTGCTGAGATCTGGTCCGTACGCCCAATGAAAACAATTTTGCGCGCTGAACGCTTAATTTACCCCCCAGCACCTTCAGTAAAACCTAGTTCCACCTCAACGCTGCGCAATTCACCATCACTTGACATAACTTCAACAATAACTCCCCGGCCGATCTTGCTGTCTCGCACCGCGTCGACAAGATCTTCTACTTTACGTATTCGGGTACTATCAAATTTTGTAATTAGCTCACCAATTTTAAGACCAGCAGCATTCGCTGCTCCATCTTCGCTAAGGCCTGCGATTACCACACCCTCCTTAGCACCCTCGTAGATACCGTACTGAATTCGACTTGTTTCATCTAGGTTCGACAAATCTATAACGTTGACCCCAAGCAGTGGCCGTTTCGGGATTTCACCCGTTAGCAACGTCACGATCACTGGTCGCGCATGGTCTATCGAAATGGCAAAACCTATACCCTCGGCATCACCAGCGATCGCAGTATTTACACCAATCACTTCTCCGTAAGCATTTACTAAAGGCCCACCAGAATTACCCGGATTAATAGCCGCATCGGTTTGAATAAGTCGAGTTAAACGTCCAGCCATCAGCTGAAGCGAACGATCTAACGCAGAAACAATTCCAGTTGTGACTGTTGGCGTATCTCCAAGTCCCAGCGCATTACCAATCGCTAGAACTTCATCGCCAACTTCGACATCAGCCGAAGAACCCAATCGAGCTGCTGCGAAACCAGTCCCGTCGACTTTAAGCACCGCTAGGTCTCGTGTTGAGTCTTTCTGCACGAGTTCTGCTTTGTGCAGATCACCATTTGATGTCATTATCACTATCGTCTGAGCATCCTTGACAACATGCGCATTCGTCACTACATGTCCATCGCCGCTAACAAAAAATCCTGTACCTGCGCCCCCAGAACCTCCATCGGTTTCAACTTGAACAACCGAAGGAGCGATTGCTTTAAGGACGGCCTTAATATCAAGTCTCTTAGTTTGGGTCATTTCGACAACTGGAGTTGTTGCACCAGCATTCCCACTAATTAAGTCTCCAGCGATACTAGTACTTTCAAAATTATCGCCATTCGAATCAGTTAGTTCGGTCACATAGATTCGCTGAGCATCGCCGAGAGACAACACAAGTAAACCGGAAATCAAAGCGCCTACGACAGCGCTGGTGATCATGGCTAAAAAAAATCTATACAAACTAATTCCGGAGGAACTATTCACAGTAATTAAGCTAGCGATGTATCGCATCTAAAAGTTGTCATCATTCACACAGAAGTTAGGAATAATAATGAAAGCACAAAGCACTTCGGTCGTCATCCCCGTCGAATCTATGGAGAACGCAGTTAATCAATGGTCTGCTCTGCTCGGAGTCGAACCGACTTTTGTAGATGGTGACAGATGGGCTCAATTAGATATTGGCGAAACAAGGCTATCTTTAGCTGGTTCTGATCGAAGCTCTGACGAGGTCGGCTTACTCATCAAGGTCTCTGACGCTCGCGCCAGTCAACTATCTCTGATTGAGTTAGGTTTTAAAACTGGCTCGTTGGTTTCAGGAAATCATGAAGAAAGATTCAACGTCGAAGGTCTCAGCGTCCCAGTCACCTTCTATTCAAAATCTGGTTAGTTCTGTATCTCGGTGTTTCTAATGTGTTAGAAGTTCCAGTGCGCTATTAGCAAGATGTTCAACCTGGTACTTAAATATTTCAGTATCAACGTCTTCTTGCTCTCCCATTGCCCCTTGCAGGTAACGATTCAGCACTCCCTCAACAATTGCTGCTAATCGCCAATAAGAAAACGCTCGGTAATAGTCAACTCCCGAAACATCACGACCTGTTTCGTCCTGATACCAACTCAAAAGTTCATCCCGTGAGGCAAAGCCTCCAGCCATAGTAGGGGCGCTCGAACCTGCGGGTACCTCATCTGGAGACACCCAGTTATTCAGCAGGTACCCAACGTCGGCAAGAGGGTCACCTAACGTGCATAGCTCCCAGTCAAGCACTGCCAGAATTCGGCCAGAATTTGTGAGCATATTACCTAGTCGGTAATCACCGTGAACAATCGTTGCTCCGACCTGAATAGGTTTTTTATCCACAAGAAGCAGCTGTACTTGCTTCATTTCTTTGAGCTCACGAGTTTTGGATTGTTCCCACTGTCTGGTCCAACGGCGGAGTTGTCTCCCTAAATAATCTTCGCGTTTACCCAGTTCACCCAAGCCTATTTGGCTTGGCTCAACCGCATGTAATCTGCCTAGAACTTCAGCAACAGCACGCCCTAATGCACGCCGTTCGTCTAATGGCACAGTTTCTGCATCCTCTTGACTATGTAATACAAAGCCTTCCACATATTCCATGACATAAAATGGGGCGTCATTTACAGCCAGGTCCTCACAAACTCCAAGTGTTCTGGGGACAGGCACGTCTGTTGTACCCACAGCAGAGATAATTCTATGTTCGCGTTCCATGTCGTGGGCTGTTGCCAATACATGACCAAGGGGCGGTCGCCGCAACACTTGGTCATTACCGTTAGCATCCGTAACTTTGTATGTCAGATTTGAATGGCCACCAGCAATTAGCTCATACGATAACGGCAATTCCATGCCAGCAATATTTTGACTGAACCAATTAGATACTTGCTCGTTCTGAATTCCATCAATATCTTTATGCATCATATTTTCCCTCACAAATAAGCAACCATAAAGCTTTTGTCCGCTCTGGCAAACCCAACCACAAGCTAGTCGTAGTGATAAAAACCCTGACCAGACTTCCTTCCAAGAAGACCAGCATCACACATTCGACTAAGAAGCGGTGGGGCCGCGAATAGTGGTTCTTTAAATTCTGCGTAGAGTGAGTCGGCTACAGCCATGGTGGTGTCTAACCCAATCAGATCGCACAATGCCAAGGGACCCATTGGATGGTTACAGCCCAACACCATTCCTGCATCTATATCTTCTGGACTTGCGAAACCTGATTCCATCATCCGAATTGCTGACAACAGATAGGGAACCAGAAGAGCGTTTACAACAAAACCAGCCCGATCTTGGCTTCGAACAACTCGTTTCTCTAGTTGATCAACTGCAAATTCTTGACAGATCGCTGCTGTTTTATCTCCCGTTAGAAGAGAAGTAATTACCTCTACTAAACCCATGACTGGAACTGGATTAAAAAAATGCACACCAATAACTTGTTGCGGGCGATTGGTAGCCATCGCAAGTTTCATTATCGGGATCGATGAGGTATTACTCGCCAATATTGCTTCCGGGTCATCAATAACATCACTCAAGCGGCGAAAAACTTCTAACTTTGCTTCTTCTTGCTCAACAACAGCCTCTACAACAAACTCGCGATCAGCAAGAGCTGTCAATTTTGTAGAAAATGAGATGTTTCCTAAAACTTCATTGTGTTTCTCTTCAGTTAGCTTCCCTGAACGCAGCGCTCGCCCCAAACTTTTTTCGACACGTTGCATCCCAATTTGAAGAGCATTTTCGTTTGCCTCAACAATCTTCACTTCGCATCCGCTACGCGCTGCGACTTCCGCTATCCCAGAGCCCATCAGGCCACAACCAACCACACCAAAGCGTTCAATAATCACAAATGCAACGTTATCGCAGGGTTGATCAAGAGGCGCTCCAAGATCAATTCTTTACATCTAGTCGACTTTCTTCAATAGCGCTTTGAACTGCTTCAACCACTTCTTTAGCAGTTGCTCCAGGAGTCAGAACTCGGGCAATTCCAGCAGCTTTCATCGATTCAAAATCTCCTTCAGGAACTATTCCTCCCAAAATAACTGGAATATTTGCGCCCGCTTTGCGCAGCTCGGCAGTCACCATCGGCAAGAGCGCTTCGTGTGCTCCCGATAGCATCGATACTCCAATTGCAGAAACATCCTCATCTATTGCGGCAGCGACAACCGTCTGCGGAGTTTGGAAGAGCCCGGTATAGATGACCTCATAGCCAGCGTCGCGAAGAATTCGCGCCACAATTTTTACTCCACGGTCGTGTCCATCAAGACCTAACTTAGTAACTAGTACACGTTCTGCCATGACTCTTGACACTACCTGGAGTTTGCTGAAACAGCGAACGAGTTTCCGCTTCTCAGCACTAAACCAAATGCGAGTTCCCAACCTATCGCTTCAACTTCGAGCGCAGCTAGCATCTCGTCACTCTCAACCCTGGATTTTTTTGCGGTATCTAATTCAAGAAATTCTTCAGCCATAGCTCTCGCCAATCGCACGACAGCCTGACTCATACGACTTTCTGTAGAGTCCACAGCCGAAATAGCTAGGTTAAACATTTTTTGAGCCTCAGCAGTAGCTCCTTGGCTAGCATCACTGAGCGCTAGAACTAACATGGCTGTTCTCTCATCTAAGTAAGTACCGCGACCATCATCGAGTACTTGTCGAGCTGTAGTTTGTGCTTGTTCGACACTACCGTTTGCTGCTTGTGCTAACGCAAGAGTACTTTTGAGATAGGCATTTGGACTCGCTGCTACGGGTTTGATAGCTCCTAACGTTTTTAGCGAGTCGTCTACACGACCTAGCTGTATTTGTAGGAGACCACGCGTTATATCGAGATCAACGGAACCTATAACTGGCCTTCCACCAAACGCAGCACCAGCTTGATCCAAATGCTCTAACGCTTTCTCAGGATCGCCGCTTTGAGAAGCAGCTCCTGCTGCCACCACTCGCGCAAAACCTTCTAGCGGCTTCCCGGGCATAGCTAACGCCTCGGCTATACACATGTCATGGCTTGTTCGGCTATCGCTAAGACTTCCTAAAGCAGCGTAAGCCCTGCCTAAGAGGCCAAGCGCTTGGACAACCCCAAACACATTTTCGATTTCACGAAATACAAGTTCTGCTTCAGTAGCGCGAGCGACTGCAGCTTCCACTCGCCCTGACCAAAGCAACGCTGATGCTAATAAAAGGTCCATCATTGCTTCGCCGAATCGTTCACCGCGCTCATGGCTTACATCACGGACTTTAAGGGCGAGCTCTTCGGCTTCATCTCGCATACCGCGATGAAACATGAGAAACGCTAGAAGACCCTCAGCAAATGCTAAGCCAGACAAGTCATTTATTTCTTTGAAAAGAGAAATAGCTTTGCCGACGCGCTGGTCAGCTTCTTCTAACTCTCCACGCTGAAAAGATAGCCAAGCCAAGTTCTCCAGGCACCATGCCAGACCTTGAACGTCATCTAACTGAATAAAAATACTGCGTGCCTCTTCGAAATACCCATCGGCTCGAAGGTGTTCACCGTCATAAATAGCTGATAAGCCTTGAAGCCTCAAAGTTTGCGCTATCTCTCTCGAGGCACCCAAGTCTCTAAATTTGGTTAATGCTTCTTCGTATAATGCAGTTGCGTCAGTTGGGTCATCAGAGGCTGCAACAACTTCACCCGAAAGTCGTATCGCTAGCGCAGTACCTTTTTTATCTCCGACGCGATCTGCTAGCTGTTTTGCGAAACCAGCATCATCTTTTGCGCCCGGCAATTCGCCCAAAGCCAGTCTCGCTCTTCCACGACATAGAGCTAACTCGATGTTTCTGGGGTCATCAGCTTGCAACATACTAAGAGCCCTAGTGGACAACTCAACTGAAGAGTAATGACTATCCCTCTCCTCGCTCAGACATCCAGCTTTCCCAAGCCAATCGATTGCCTTATCTGCAAGCTCAGGATCAATTTCTTGTTTTTCGCGACCCAGCTCGGCAGCAGCTGCGTAATGCGTAGCTATTGCCGCAACAGCATCACCAGATGCGTCATCGGTATTAGCTGCTAGCCATTCAGCTACCATGAGGTGGCGATCTGCCCTGACTGACTTGGTTAGCATGCTGTAGGCAACATCACGAACAAGATCAGATCGAAAGCGCCACCATTCGCCTTCCATGGAGAGAATGTCCTTGTCTACAAGGTGCCTGAAGCTGGACTGATCCTTGCTTTCGTCTCCCATCAACAGCAAGCCGTAAACCGGGCCTCGCCGACCTAGCACCGAGGCATTTTCGACCATGCGTCTCTCGGCCTGCGGCAAAGAATCCAATCGCGCTGCTACTAAGCCCACTAAAGTTTTTGGGAGCTCACCTATCATCTTTTTTTCTATATCGAATCGCACTCCCGGATTCAGAAAGTCTTCTTCACGTAAAAGCGTTGAAATTTCTTCTACAAAGAAGGGATTGCCGCCGCTTCGCTCATATAGCTCCGCTGCTAGAACCGCAGACACAGGTGCTCCCAGCAATGCGCTACCCAGCAAAGATGTTGCTGTTATGTCAAGTGGGTCAAGGTTAATAACTACGGTGTTATGTCTTCCTGGCATCGCGACCCAACGAACCTCATCTAGATCCCACCGAGCCGTAGCCATAACTACGAAAGGTCGATCTGAAAGAAGTTCTAGCATCTGTTCAACTACATCAAGAAGTCTCTGATCAGCCCATTGGATATCTCGTAAGATCAAAACAACCGGATACTTATTTGATACAGCAACAAAAAATTTACGCATACCGTCGCGCACCATCGGAACTCGCCGGTCGGTTTCCAAAAAGCCTATTGATGTAGGTCGACCAATTAGGTGGAGAACAACTTCTGCAATCTGCTCGATGCTTTCCAAATCGCCAGGATCCAAATAATTACGAACCATCGTAGCTATTTTTTCTCTGGCGCGAATCGAATCATCACTAGCAGCTAGTCCAGCTGCTCCTGCTAAGGAGTCGCCGAGGGCTCTCAAAGGACTTGTTTCTCCGTAGGGCAACACTCGCCCCTCTAGCACAATAGCTTCATGCTCAGTTTCGGCTTGTGAAGCAACTTCAGAAGCCAAACGAGTTTTACCTATTCCGGCTTCTCCCAAAACATTGATCAAACACGCACGGCCTTTCATGATCGCTACTTCAATAGCGCTCGACAAGTGAGCCTGCTCCAACTCGCGCCCAATCAGCGGAGCTCGATTAGCGAATTTTCGGCGTCCCGGCGGTCCAATTTCTACAATAGCTGCAGCAACTTGTATTGACCCCTCACGACCACGTAAGTCAGTCATTCCTCGGTCGTCAAATTTAATTACTTCGCTGACCGCTGAGCGAGTACTTGGTCCAACCAAAATTTCGCCAGGAGCCGCCAAATTCTGTAGTCGACTTGCAACGTTTACCGTGTCTCCCATAGCTGTGTAATCCCCGCCAGCTTTAAGAGCACCAACAAGAACTTCTCCGGTGTTAACCCCTATTCGCATTCTCATGTCGCTGGTCTGCTCGGCAGCAAATGCTAAAAGGGTGCGTTGCATTTGCAATGCGGCTCGAACAGCTCGCTCTGGGTCATCTTCGTGAGCGGTAGGAGCACCAAATAAAACAACTATTGCATCGCCTATAATCTTGTCGACTGTCCCACCGAAAGCTGTGACATCGGCAACTAAGCGTTGAAAACAACGATCAATTAAATGTTTCAGCTCCTCGGGGTCACGATTTTCAGAGAGGCCAGTGAAGCCCACAAGGTCTGCGAATAAGACGGTTACGATTCTGCGCTCTTCAGTTTGAACGAGTAAATGGCCGCAAACAGAACAAAACCGGGCACCAGTTGGTGCATCCGAAGTACATGATGGGCAGATCATGTCTCCAGTGTACGAATCCATAACCGTGTCACGGTAATCAATAAAATTTCATTGGACACCTACGAGAAATACTCGTCCGCCAGTCCACACAGTTTTTCTAGCCATTCTTAGAAGAAACTTAACTTTGAGTAACCGTTCGGCCATAACCTTTGGACATGGAAACGATTTTGACTGACCTTGCTGCTCGCACAGTCATGGCGAAGAAAATTTATAGTGCCGGCGACAGCGAAGTTCGAGCCCTAGATGGAGTATCTCTAGATATTAAACGCGGTGAATTTACAGCCATCATGGGTCCGTCTGGCTCAGGGAAATCAACACTCATGCATTGTCTCGCCGGTCTTGACCAGCTGACTTCAGGAAACGTCTATATCGGTGAAACCGACATAAGTAAACTCAACGAGAAAAACCTCACTTTGTTAAGACGAGAACGAGTGGGCTTTATTTTTCAGGCATACAATCTAGTCCCAACACTTAACGCAAAAGAGAATATAGTGCTGCCGCAACGGCTAGGTGGCACTACCACCGACCAAGAGTGGTTGTCGCAAGTAATCGCAGCTGTTGGTCTAGAAGACAGACTCAACCATCGCCCAAACGAGTTGTCAGGCGGCCAGCAACAACGAGTGGCTGTCGCTAGAGCGTTGGCCGGCAGACCAGAAATTATTTTTGCTGATGAACCGACCGGCAATCTTGACAGTCGCACAGGAGCAGAAATTTTAGAGTTCATGAAATCAGCTGTGACTTCTTTCGGACAAACCATAGTAATGGTGACTCATGACCCTGTAGCAGCAAGCTACAGCGATCGAGTTGTTTTCTTAGCGGACGGAAAAATTGTTTCTGAACTTCAAAACCCGACTGCCGAGAATGTTCTAGATCTCATGAAACAGCTTGGTGACTGAGGTGCTAAAATTAACGCTCGCCTCGCTGGCGGCTCGAAAAATTCGTTTAGCTCTAACTACTTTCGCAGTTGTGCTCGGCGTGGCATTTGTCTCTGGTTCATTTATTTTGGCAGATAGCCTTCGGGGCACTTTTGATGAGATCGCGCAGGAGATAGCTGGACCAGGTTGGGTCCAAGTCCGAGGTGTTGAAACTATCGATGGCGACGAGTTTAGTAGGCCGTTAGTCCCTGAAGAATTAATCGATGAACTACTCAAAATAAACGGCGTTGACTCAGCAGTCGGAAATATTCAAGGGTTCCCACGTCTTTCATTCAATGGCGAACTAATTGACTCTGGGCGAGCTCCCACTCTCGCTTTTAACTCCACTCCAGGAAGCGAACTAACCGCTTTCATAACAATGGAAGGTGCTGACCCCGGACCGGGCGAAGCAATGCTTGACGTTGATAGCGCTGCCAGGTACGGGGTTTCCGTAGGAGACAAAATTACTGTCCGTTCCCAGAGTGAACCTGAACAGTTCATAGTTAGCGGCATTACAAGCTGGGGCGAAGACAACGGCGGTGGAGCTGTTTTTGTGCTCTTTGATACGGCTACTACTCAACGTCTTTTCGGTTACGACAAGACTTTCATGTCCGCTACCATAGGAATCTCTGCAGGTTTTGCAGCTGAATCTGTCATTGCTGATCTCAACCCGCTACTTAACGAATTAGAACTTGAAGCAGTTACGTCTGAAACAGTTGCAACTGAGTTCAGTGCCGAGTTCGACCAATTTATTACAATTTTTCAAAATGCGTTATTGGCCTTCGCTGCCATCTCTCTCATCGTCAGTGCATTCATCATCAACAACACATTTTCTATCGTGTTGGGTCAAAGGATTAAAGAATTAGGGCTTCTGCGGAGCCTTGGCGCCACTGGCAAGCAAGTTCAGACTTCGGTGATACTTGAAGGTCTCATAATTGGACTAATCGCTTCATTGATAGGGCTTTTCAGTGGAGTAGGCATTGCAGCGCTTCTTAAGATTCTTATAGCTCAGGCTGGAGACGGTGCCGGTCTCCCTGACGGACCATTAGTAATCGCCGGTCGCACATGGATAGCAGCATTTATTGTTGGCCTAGTTGTAACGCTTACCGCATGTCTTTCTCCGGCGCGCAAAGCAGCGACGATTCCACCTATCGCAGCTTTAAGAGACGATTTTTCACTGTCGTCTAAAACAACTAACCGGCGTTCAATCTTTGGCGGGCTCATAGGCCTTGCAGGCGTACTACTAATAGTTAGGGGTGTTACCTCAAATTCAGGAGCCAGAGGACAACTGCTTGCGCTCAGCTTAGGAGCCCTTTTAACGTTTCTATCGATAGCGCTACTGAGCCAATTAGTGGCTAGTCCCATGGCCAAATTCTTAGGGTGGCCTTTCGCTCAGCTTGCCCCCGCATCAGGAGTTCTCGCTAGAGAAAATGCTGCACGAAATCCTCGTCGCACATCATCGACAGCTTCCGCCTTAATGATTGGCCTCGCGTTGGTAGCGATGGTGCTCGTAGTAGGAACCAGCTTCAAAAAGACTTTTAGCGCTGCCTTAGATACCTCGCTTAAAGCAGACTACTTTGTTGACCTTAAGCAAGAATCGTTCATCGGCTTTAGCCCAAAACTGGCACAGGATCTACAAAATATAGAGGGAATTGAGACTGCAGTCGGCTTCAGAGGAGGAGGGCGAGACTCTGTGAAGATACGAGTAAACAACGCCTCCAAAGATGTTACTGCCACTGAAGAAGCAGGCCTAGGGTTGATCGTGGACCTGAGCTTAAGCGAAGGCTCGTATTCCGGACTGAACGAAGCTGGGGTTTTAGTCCATCGTGATCCAGCAACGGATTTAGACTTGTCAATCGGAGATAGTATTACGGCTATTTTCCCAGTCTCAGGGTCGCAGACTCTCACAGTGGTGGGAATTTACGAAGATAGCGGCATTCTTGGCAATTGGGTAATCGGAACGAACACATTCGAAAGTGGCTTCGACCCAGCGTTACAATTTGACAATTTCGTGGCGGCTAAGCTGTCCAAAGGTTTCAATGCCGAAGATTTAAAACAACAAATTGGAACCATCACAGCCGCTTATCCTGAAGCGCGAATTCAAACCAAAAGCGAATTTCAGAAAACTACAGAAAACCGAATCAATCAGTTACTTGTTGCAGTTAATGCCCTAGTCGGTTTCGCAGTAGTCATCGCGATGCTCGGCATCGTCAATACACTCGTTTTATCAGTTTTCGAACGCACTAGAGAGATCGGCCTTTTAAGGGCTGTTGGCATGACACGTCGACAAACTCGCAGAATGATCCGCTGGGAAGCAATCATAGTTTCAGTATTTGGAGGAGTTCTCGGTATATCACTCGGAGTTGTCTTAGGTTTCGTAGCTGTTCAAGCCATGCCTGACTCATTTGTGACTGATTTCGGTGTGCCATACGGAAACTTCTTCTCAATTCTCATACTGTGCACATTGGGCGGGGCGATAGCGGCAATAATTCCTGCACGACGAGCGGCCAAACTGAATATCCTCGATGCAATAGGACACGTATAATGGCTCTCGACCTAAACAATATTTCGCCTGAGGTAAATAGCTTTCTGACTGAGCGACATCTAGCTTCGCTCACCCTTTTGCGTCTAGATGGTTCACCACATGTAACACCCATCGGATTTACTTGGGATCCTGAACAACATCTAGCACGAATCATTACTTGGAAAACTTCCGTTAAAAGTAAAATCCTTTTCTCGTCCGGAGGCGGGACTGCAAGCATTTGCCAAATAGACGGTGGTAGATGGCTAACTCTTGAAGGCCACGCCATAGTGTCAGATGACCCAATGCGATGTCTTGAGGGCACGAAACGCTACGCAGAAAGGTATCGAGAGCCCAAAGATCGAAGTGATAGAACAGTTATCGAAGTAACAGTTTCCAATATTCTTGGTCGTGCCTGAGCACTAAGCCTTCTAGATAACGGATAGTTATTCTAGGCAGGTGGATTGAGAGCTCCATCAAAACCATCAGTGTGGCTACCGTCGCACATTGGCTTACTTGCAGAGAGACCACATCGGCAAAGCGCAACAAGCTTGTCACTGTCGCTCAATACGTTTTCATCTTGATCGGTAATAAGACAGGAGCCCTGCACTAACAATGGTCCATTATTACGAATTTTGATAGTTACATCCGCCATGCGCTGATCTCCCCTAGTTGAATGCAAAAGTACCTTCGTTAATCAAGGATAGCCTCTTACACGTTTACATATCTTCTTGTGGCAATAACACTTCAGGTAACTCACGTTCATGAACTAGCGCAAGTCGTTTGGTTGAACGAGTAAGCGCCACATACAACGCTCGGAGCCCTTGTGGCTCATCCTCAACGATTGTGCGTGGTTCGACCACCACAGTTCCGTCTAATTCCAAACCCTTCACGAGATGAACTGGAACTAACGCAATTTTTGGGTGTAAGGGTCCCGAAACGTTTCGACTGGCAGTCGTAGCTCTTCCAAAGTCGACTCCTCCGTTTTGCAGGGCTTGATCAACAAGATCAATCAAACTAGAGGAAACAATGACAGCAAGAGAGCCGCCCTTAAGAACCTCTGCCTCTTCTTTGACGACTCTGACGACAACGCTCAGGAGATTTCCTGACTGACCCGAGTGGCCAACATCTATTATTCTCGGCTCGGTTCCTACAGTTCGAACTGCAGTAGGTGCCACTAGTTCAGGGGCTGCGACACTTAGCACTTGATTAGCTAATACTAGATTAGGTGCAGGGATTCGGTAGCTTAAGGTCAATTCGTGCATACGCGATTTATGCAGTCCTGCTGGAAAATGTTTCACAATCTCAGTCCAATTCGCAGCAGCAGCAGGAGCTGTAGCTTGGGCTATATCGCCGACCAGAGTCATTGAACCGTTAAGAGAACGTCGCTCGACCATCCGAAGACCCATGGGGGTATGGTCTTGCGCCTCGTCTACAACAATATGCCCATACGTTCGCGCTTCTTCTTCTAGCGGCTTTCTATTGCTAGACAACCGGGGGCCTAGCTGTGTATAGGCCTCATCTAGAACCGCTACATCCGCATCGCTCCAACGATATTCATCTTCGCTTTGACCGCGTTCTCGATACAAGCTTTCCATTTCCCCATCATTTAGAAGATTTTTCGCAGCTGATCGCAGAAGAGCCTTTGAACCATACAAATCACGAAGAAGCTGAGCAGGCGAAAGCATGGGCCACATCCGTTCGAATGCTGCTTGCACTTCGGGATTTCGCGACAACCTTTCCCTAACAACTTGAGGGTCAGGTTCTGATCTGTGAGACCTCGCTAAACACGCAAAAAATTCTAACTCTACAAAATGCCTTGCTTGGTTATGTCGCCTGTAACGACGGCGCGCGTCGCGCACTATTGACCGCATCTGGCTGCGGGTAACGCGAAGTCTCACTAGACCAAAGCCCAAAGACAGTTCTTCAGGGAGTGCGCGTTGTCGATCTGAGATTGCTCTCTCGATGAGTCGAATCATTCTCGGATCGCCCTTCACCTGCGCCGAGTTCAAGTCATCTGCAAGATGGATACGAACCTTCGGAAATATGTCGCAAAATAGATCCGCTAGGACACTTAGATGAACACCTGCTTCGCCTAAACTTGGCAACACTTGTTCTATGTAGCGAAGAAAAAGACGGTTCGGGCCTACAACCAAAACACCTTGACCTTCTAACGGAAATCGGTGTGTGTAGAGTAGATATGCAGCACGATGCAATGCGACAACTGTCTTGCCTGTCCCAGGTCCTCCCTGCACGATGAGCATGCCTTTGGGCGAATCACGAATGATTTCATCTTGTTCGCCCTGAATCGTGGCCACGATATCTCGAAGCTGGCCATCACGGTTTTGATCAAGAGCGGCTAGCAGTGCACCATGCCCCTGATAATTTTCGTCTAACTGATCAAGGTCAAAAAGTTCATCTTCAATATTTAAAAGTTCTTTACCTCGTGTAACAAAATGTCGCCGCCGGACCAAGCCCATCGGATGGCGACCCGTAGCTCTATAAAAAGGTTCTGCTACCGGAGCTCTCCAATCAACAACAACAGGCTCTTGATATTCATCAGCTACTGCCAAACGCCCTATGTAGAAACGCTCGCCAGATTCTTCATCAATCCGTCCAAATATTAACGAAGCAGAACCGAGCTGCAGTTGCCCAAGCCTATTCTGAATGCTTCCTTCTATTACGTCGCGTTCATAGCGCGCTTGTGTCGTTCCGCCACGACCAACTTCCACCATACTTCGCAATTCAACCGCTCGAGTGCGCGCTTGTTCGAGTAACCGGTACGCGCTATCTATATGCGCTTGCTCAAGCTCTATTTCTGAGTCGCTCACGTCTCAATCACAATTTTTTGGGAGACATAGAGCTTACCGGCATGTAGACGCGCATGAAAGACCTACTTCTAGCTAATGAGTGGTCACCAGCGTTCATAGGAGATAGCGTTTCTAAGCCAATGGCCCTTCCTACCAATCATCCCGCTCATAAACTTGCTGAAAGCGTGTATCTTCGCGCTTGCAGAAACCTACCGACCTCTCACACGCCAGTCTGGTTTCAACGCCAGGCCGGACGTTCCCTTCCGGAGTACAGAAATATTCGCGGGGACGGAAGCATTCTAGAAGCTATCCATAATCCTGAGCTAGCTGCGGAAATTACTATGCAACCTGTTAGCCGCTATGGAGTGGACGCAGCAATTCTTTTCTCAGACATTGTCGTTCCTATCGACGCTGTTGGTTTCAAGATTGATGTAGTTCCGGGAATCGGCCCTGTTGCGGCTTCACCGTTTCGTGAACGAAGTGATCTAAAAAGAATTCGAGAGTTAGACCCTGAAAAAGACACGTCCTACGTGATCGAAACCGTAAAAATTTTGGCCAGAGAACTCGCCATTCCGCTTATCGGCTTCGCTGGGGCACCTTTTACAATTGCCAGCTATTTAATCGAAGGCCGGCCATCTCGGGACCACGCCAAGACGAAATCATTAATGCACAGTGACCCTAAACTTTGGCACGAATTGATGGCGCGATTAGCAGACATAGCAATCGTTTCTATGAGGTCTCAAGTACTAGCTGGCGCCAGCGCAGTCCAACTTTTCGATTCTTGGGCAGGCGCACTTACACCTTCGGATTATCGCAATTATGTGCTTCCTCATAGCCAGCGAGTTTTCGCAGAACTCGCTGACCTTAAAGTGCCACGAGCTCACTTCGGTGTCACTACAGGGGAGTTACTCGACCAATTCGCCGAAGCTGGGCCTGAGGTCGTAGGGGTTGACTGGCGCGTGTCAATTGACCAAGCGCGCTTAAGAGTTGGCGAGAACATCGCTATACAAGGAAATTTAGATCCAGCTCTTTGCTTAGCCCCCTGGGAAGTGGTGAAAAATCAAACGCTTCAGATATTAAAGTCAGCTGGAAACAAACCAGGGCACATTTTTAACCTTGGCCACGGTGTACTTCCAGAGACGAATCCTGAAATTTTGGAAAAAGTTGTCGAGCTAGTTCATAGAGAAACCTCGAGCGGGTCTAAACCCCGATCATGACCAGAAACATCGTCATCATCGGAGGAGGTATATCTGGTCTTTCCGTCGCATACCGCCTAGAAAAATTGTTCGCTAGTGACCCTCCCAACATAACTCTTCTCGAAAAATCTAGTGCAATAGGGGGAAAAATTCGAACCTCAAGTTTTCTCGGACACCAGATCGATGAAGCAGCTGATGCTTTTCTTACCCGAGTGCCTTGGGGACTGGATCTTTGCAGCGAGCTAGGAATAGCGGCTGATTACATTAGCCCGGCTTCATCCAAAGCATACGTGGTTGTCAATGGGAGTCTTCGGCAATTGCCATTGGGTTTGGTCCTTGGTGTTCCGACCAAATTTTTGTCATTACTTAAGTCTCGGATAGTAAGCCCTTTATCGGCTATTAGAGCCGGTTTAGATCGAATAAAACCCGATAACTGGCCTGGCCACGATGAGACCGTAGGCGAATTAATCCGGAGACGCCTCGGTCCGGAAATAGCTGAGAAGCTCGTCGATCCTCTTATAGGCAGCATTAATGCAGGGGATACAGATCTACTCGATCTAGGTCTTGTAGCCCCTCAACTCGAAGCAGCTGCCAGAAATAACAAAAGTCTCATAAACGGCCTACGAAACCAAGCTGCTCAGGGCGGCGATAAGGCAGGTCCAGTTTTTTGTAGTTTCCCTGAAGGAATGAGTTACCTGACCAACACCCTTCGAAGCCAGCTTAAACACACAGATATTCAAACAAACATCGAAGTTACCTCTGTACTCAATCATGCAAAAGGCCTTAAAGTCTCAGCTCAAGGAATTCCCGATACTCTCGCTGACGCAGTAGTTGTCGCTACCCCTGCTAATGTTTCATGCAAGTTTTTCGACAGCACTCCAAGTGTTATTTCTCTATTACAACAAATTGAATTTTCTTCTGTTGCTCTAATCACTATCGGTTATAGGCGTTCGGACATACTCAACCCCTTAGATGGTTCGGGAATGTTGGTACCTAGAAGCGAAGGTCTGCTAATGACAGCTTGCAGTTGGGCAAGCAGCAAATGGCCGCACTGGGTTGACGACAACCATGTTGTGTTCCGGGTTTCCGTTGGGCGTTACGGTGATAATCGATTTAATGCCTACGATGACTCATCACTCGTCAGGCATGTAGCTGATGAACTCAAAAATCTTTTAGAAATAGAAGGAGAATTTATTGAGTCACGTATTTCTAGATGGCCAAATTCATTCCCGCAATACAAACGGGGCCATGAAACGTTAGTGGATTCAATTGATACTCAGATCAAGACCGACTTACCGGGGGTCTTTCTAACCGGTTCTAGTTATCGTGGACTCGGAATACCAGCGTGTATCCGGCAAGGAAATGAAGCCGCACGAGCTGTCACGGACTACCTAAGGCAATGAAGCAGCGTTATCGTTTCGCTGCTGCCACTGCATGCGGCGTAATAACGGCTTTTTCTCTACCACCCTGGGGTCTTTGGCCCATCGCAATCATCGGGTTAGGAATTTTCCTCAAACTCTTAGATTCATCTAGCTGGAAAAGTCGCCTAGCTACAGCTTGGTTTTTTTGGGTGGGCTTTTACGTCGTAGGTCTTGTTTGGATGATAGATCTAACTTTTCCAGGATGGATTCTCGCAACACCTATTGAAGCTTTAATTATGGCGCTGCCATTTCTACTTCTTCCAAACTTCGGTATCTTGAAAAGAGTTGGATTCCCTGCAGCACTAATAGTTGGTGAATCGATACGTTGGGTTATCCCCTTTGGTGGAGTACCAATGTCAAACCTTGCGTTGGGTCAGGTTGATGCGCCTTGGGTGTCAGTTGTCAAAATAAGTGGACCACTTCTTCTAATCGGAATGCTTGGTCTAGCTGCCAGTGCCTTCGAAGCTATTCTTGTCCGACGGTTCGTTTCAGCTTCTATGTTTCTAATAACAATTCTTGCGACAATGACTATCGCTAGTTTGGCTCCTACATCAGCTGTCGACTCTTTAGTACAGGCTGGCGTAGTGCAAGCCGGAGGAGAATTAGGGACTCGAGCTGTATCCAGTAACCAAGCAAGTGTTTTCGATCGTCATGTTAGCGCTCTAGAAAAAAATAAGATCCCAATGGATCTAGTCGTTTGGAGCGAAAGTAGCGCTATCAGCGATGGTCCTTTGGAAAACAGCGTGCACTTAAGTGAATTAGCGGCAATCGCTACCGCCCGTAATACAACAATAATTGCGAATTTTTCGGAACGAGATGGAAATTATTTTAAAAATGTTTCCGTAGTTGTTGCTCCAAAAGCCGGTCTATTGGACCGGTATGAGAAAACGCATCTGGTGCCTTTCGGCGAATATATTCCATTTCGTAAAGTCCTAGATCGGTTCACGGATCTATCAATGGTCCCTCGGGATGCCTTACCCGGCCAAAAGCCAGGCGTCATGGATAGCCCTTTTGGGCCAATAGGAAACGCTATTTCATTCGAAATTTATTTCCCGGAACAAACAAGACGAGCAATCAACAATGGAGCTCGCATCATCACAAATCCGACTCTCGCATCTTCCTATACAAACTCGGCTGTGCCCAGCCAATCCCTAGCGAGCGCACGTTTGCGCGCGATTGAGACGAGTAGATGGGTGCTCCAGGCGTCGACTACGGGATTCTCAGCAATTATTGATCCGGATGGAAAAGTAATAGAAAAAACAAAGCTAAAGAATCAACAAGTTTTAAGTTCGCCGGTTGAGCTACGGTCTGGTAAGACCTGGGCGGTTTCGCTAGGAAAAGCAAACATCACTTGGCTCTCTATTCTCCTACTCGTTCTAGTTGGATGTTTTTTCAGGCTTCAATCATTAAAGTCACCGGTCCGTCATTGACGATGTGAACCTGCATCTCTGTCCGAAAACGCCCAAGCCCCAGTTCAGCGCCATGGCTTTCTAGCCGCTGACAGAATAGATCAATTAGCGGCTCTGCATGTTCAGGTCGCGCAGCCTCAACAAAAGAAGGTCGACGACCTTTACTTGCATCGCCGTAGAGAGTGAACTGACTGACTACAAGTATTTCTTTACTCATTTCTGCAACCGAAAGATTCATCAAGCCAGCGGAGTCTTCGAAAACTCTCAGGTTCCATAGTTTATCTGCAAGTTTCGTAGCAGTCAGATCTACATCAGAGTGAGTGACACCAACAAAAGCGCACAATCCTCTACCTATTTGTCCGGTTAGCTCACCATCGCTTGTGACAGATGCTTCTAATACTCGCTGCAATAGAACTCGCACTTCTGAAACCTTCACTTTCTTAGACCTCTTATAAATTGATCATAAGCACCAGTCTTTGAATCCCATGGTTACCGGACGGTAGCCTTTACATGGGTTCAACATTTGTAACACCCAGTCTGAGGTTCTATGTCCGTCGAGCGTCCGCTTCGTATCGCTTTTTTAACTTATCGAGGCCACCCATATACCGGAGGACAAGGCGTATACACGCGTCACATGGCCCGCGAATTAACGAAATTAGGACATTCGGTAGAAGTTTTTTCTGGCCCTCCCTACCCACATCTAGACGACGGTGTCTCTCTCACAGAGCTACCCAGCCTTGACTTGTATAGAATGCCTGATCCTTTTCGAAGGCCCCGGCTATCCGAATTCAAAGACCGTTATGACGTTTTAGAGTACTTGGTTACTTCTTTAGCAACATTCGCAGAACCATTGACATTTAGCTTGCGTGCTAACCGAGAATTAGCTGGACGGTTTAATGATTTCGATGTTGTTCATGACAATCAATGTCTCGGGTACGGAATTTTAAAAATCCATAAATCGGGGCTTCCAGTTCTCGCTACGATTCACCATCCCATTACCGTTGACCGCCGGCTTGAAACAAAGCATGCAACCACTCGTTGGAAGCGTTTTACTAAAAATAGATTTTACTCTTTCACCCGAATGCAAACAAAAGTTGCGCAAAAACTACCAAGAATTTTAACAGTTTCTACTAATAGTTTTGATGACATCGTAGCCGATCACGGAATCTCACCTGATCGGCTTCACATAGTTCATGTCGGGGTAGATTCTTCTCAATTCATTCCGCTACCAGAAGTCTCGGTTGTCCCCGGACGATTGATGACCACAGCTAGTGCAGATGTTGCAATGAAAGGCCTTGCATTTCTTCTTGAGGCATTAGCAAAAGTTCGAACTGAAGATCCCAATATCCACCTCATTGTCATTGGAAAACCTAAATATGACTCAAAAGCAACGGCACTGATTAAAGATCTGAAGCTCGAAGGCCATATTGAGTTCATAAGTGGCGTGCCGGACGAGAAAATCGTGGAACTATACAGCACAGCAGAATTAGCAATTGTTCCTTCGCTATATGAAGGATTTTCTCTGCCTGCCATTGAGGCCATGTCATGTGGAGTGCCTCTAATAGCCACTACAGGAGGAGCACTTCCTGAAGTCGTAGGAGAAGATGGCGTAACAGCGTTGCACGTACCTCCTGGCGATGCTGTAGCTCTAGCGAACAAAATTCGCTGGGCTCTAAACCAATCATCGCTTAGAGAAACCATTGGGCAACAAGGTAGGTCGCGTGTTGTCTCCAATTATTCCTGGCGTTCCACTGCAGAGAAGACCGTCGAACATTATTACGCCTTATTGAATTCTCTGAAACAAACAAACTCTGCAGGTGGCGCAAAGTAATGCTCACAGTCGACTACAACCGGCTCGGAGCAGCCGCAGATGATTTAGTTCTGGATATGGGATGCGGAGCAGGACGACACGCTTTTGAGTTTGTGCGTCGAGGGTGTCGAATAGTTGCTCTCGATTACAGTTTCTCAGAACTTCTCGATGTCCGAAACACCTTTGCAGCAATGATTCACTCAGAAGAGATACCGGCAGACTCTTCTGGCCAACCGCTTCGTGGTGATGCTCTCAACTTGCCATTTCCCGATGGCACATTCCACCGAATTATCTGCTCCGAAGTTCTCGAACACATTACTAATGACCAGCAAGCGATCGCGGAGCTTTTCAGAGTTCTACGCCCCGGCGGCACCATAGCTGTAACCGTGCCAGCCTGGTTTCCAGAAACTATTTGCTGGAAGCTAAGCAGTGAATACTACGCTCCTAAAGCTGTCGGTGGGCATGTCAGAATTTATCGTCGCTCCAAACTTGAATCGGAACTTAGAAACGCTGGCTTCCGAAACGACGGTATCGGTAGAGCTCATGCTCTCCACTCACCTTATTGGTGGCTGAAATGTGCAGTCGGTCCTAAAAACCAAGACAATTTTCTAGTGCGCATATTCCATAAACTTTTAGTTTGGGACATAGTGAAAAGACCTCGAATCACTCGGGCTGCAGAAAAACTACTCAACCCATTAATCGCCAAATCAATTGTTCTCTACGGTTCAAAACCAGATTATCGGTAGGTTAAAAATGTCTCCCGAATTTATGGGTGTCCTGGCTCAGGAACACCTAACAGAAACAGCTGAGTCTATAGTCAAACATCAACAACCAAATGGAATGATTCTTTGGTTTGAGAACAGCCATGCCGACACCTGGAACCATACTGAGGCTGCCATGGCTCTTAGCGCCACTGGGTTTACTCATAACGCTGAGAAAGCTTACGAGTGGTTAAAAAATGCGCAGAACCAGGATGGCACTTGGTATCACTACTATCTAAAAAATAGTATCGAGGATTCAAAAGTTGATACAAACTGTTGCGCGTATGTTGCCACAGGAATTTTGCATCACTTCCTGATCACGGCGGACAGATCTTTCCTCGAAGAAATGTGGCCTGTAGTAAGGTCCGCTCTTGATTTTGTGGTTGGTTCTCAGACTACCTCAGGTCATATTCCGTGGGCTTTGCATAGCGATGGAACACCATGGTCATACTCGCTCCTCACTGGCTCTTCCTCGATTTTCCACTCGCTAAGGAGCGGGCTCTTCATAGCCCAAACCCTAGGAATAGATTGTCCTCAATGGGAACTATCCGCTCTTCGAATAGCTGATCTGATTGCTCATCACGAAGACCAATTTGAGCCTAAATATAGGTGGGCAATGGACTGGTATTATCCAGTCTTATCTGGTGCGATACATGGTGAGAAAGCTGTCACTCGACTTAACGAAGGATCCTCAAAGTTTTTACTCGCTGACAAAGGAGTTAAGTGTGTTTCTGATCAGCCGTGGGTAACCGCAGCAGAGACTTGTGAATGCGCACTTGCCTATCTAGCGACTGGAGATGAACATCGCGCCCGACAGTTATTTGCGGCGACCGAAGCAATGAGAGACAAAGACGGCGCATACTTTACAGGGTTGGTTTATCCCGAACACATCACTTTCCCTGATGGGGAACGCTCGACCTATACGAGTGCAGCAATTATTCTCACAGCCGACGCTTTGGACAACAAATCACAAGCTTCGCGACTGCTTATTGGTGACAACATCCCAACGCTTAGATAAATTTTTAAGACGTTACAAATCAATTTTTTGTAAGATACGTAAACTCCCAACAGCAGCATAATCTACAAAATTCTGACTATCTAAAGCCTTGAGATAGATTTCATAAGGCGGCCGTCCCCCATCGTCAGGGTCAGGGAAGACATCATGTATCGCCAACAAACCACCAGTACAAACTTTCGGCGCCCAGCTATCGAAGTCAGCATGAGCTGGTATCGGCCCGTGCCCCCCATCAATAAAAACTAATGAACATGGAGTTCCCCAAGAATGGCTGATTCTTGAAGCGTCTCCAACGATCACAACAACTGTCGACTCCAAACCAACAGCTTCAAGATTTTTTCTTAACTCGGGTAACGAGTCCATTCGTCCAGTTTCTGAATCGACCAGAGTTGAGTCATGGTGGTCCCAACCTTGTTGCATTTCTTCTGAACCACGATGGTGATCAATCGTAAAAACTGTTGCCCCTACATCAAGTGCCGCCGACCCTAAATAGATTGTGGACTTACCACAATATGATCCAACTTCGATTATGGGGCCCTTGGTGCCAACCGCAACTAGAGCCTGGTAGAGGGCCATTCCTTCTTCATGAGGCATAAAACCTTTACAGCTTTGAGCTGCTTTCTGATGCTCGGCTCTCACGCTAGATACCTCTTCGAAAAAAGAAAATTATCAAGGAAAACAAACTTGCCTACCCACAGCAAACCAAAAGAGCCAAGATTGGCCAACAGTAAAAGAAAAGTAGATTCCGCTACTTGACTGACTATTGCTATAGCCCCGGTCGATAGAACCAAACCTACAAGATTAAATGCCCAAAAAGGAAGCACTTCAATTCGTATCGAGTGCCTATCCGTCAGGTTCCAAACCCAACGACGGTTCAGATAATAAGCGGGAAGAGATGCTATCGACACTGCCCCAAAATTAGCCCATAGCGGAGACCATCGCGCAATCTCGATCCCTGACCACAAAACACTCTGAGTAACAATCAGCGAGACGATGGAGACGACAGAAAACTTTAATAGCTTCGACCACTTCTCACATAACCATCTCATAGTTAACTCAATTGTATGGAAAGTCTCTTCCTATTCGGCTTTATCAGGTGGACGATAAAAAACTAGTAGTAAAAGAACAGCGGCCAAAACCCCGCCACCAAGAGTGACTGCGAACCAGCCTGTGCCACTCCACTCTATGCCCATCAAATTATCTAAAGAATATTTACCTGAACCCAGCAAAGCTAGACATGCAGCTAACGATGCGAGCACAAATGTGTACTCCCACCCGTTTCGAATAACAAAAAACCCTTTATCGCGATGCCCAACCCAACCTGCTACAGACATCACTCCTACATATGCCATTGCGGTTATCGGAGTAAAAAATCCAGCAGCTAGCCCCAACCCTGCACCTATCTCTACTGAACCCGCCATGTGCGCATGAAATAATCCTGGTTTCAGTCCCTCCGAGGTAAACCATTTCCCTACTCCGGCTATTCCCCCCCTGTATTTAGCAATACCATGCAAAGCCAACACAATTCCAAGTGTCAACCGCATTAGCAGCAGTCCTAAATCATAAGCATCTTGGTCCATATACCGAATCCCCTTAGCTGAGACTGAAGAGTAGCGCCAACCACAAGTTCTAACTAACTTATTGATTGGCTAATCACTATTTATAAGGTGATTAGCTGCCATCTCAAAATAGTCGAGCATTTTTTTCTCAAGATCACCTTCTAAATTTGCTTCCAAAAGAGATGTTCTCATATGCCGAAACCATAGATCACGTTCCTGGATACCTACTTCAAGGTGCATATGTCGCATCCGAAGTCTCGGATGCCCGCGTGTCTCTGAATACTGAGTAGGACCACCCCAGTACTGGGCCAAAAACATGGCTAACCAATAACGCGATGGTTCAAGATCATCAGGGTAAAGCTTCCTCAGGTATTCATCCTCGGCAACTTTCACATAAAATCGAGTACACAAATCTTGAAACCATTGTTCTCCACCAACTAGTTCATACACATTCTCAGACTCAGCTTCAGTGGGCATCAATCAGCTCTCATACCTATAAACATTCGTAGCGCGCTCTTCAAAACCCATCCGCTTATATAGCCGATTTGCCGCTTCGCGAGATGGTCGAGAAGTCAAATCTATGGTCCGCGCCCCTTCTTCGTTAGCAATTTCGATAGCAGCAAGATTCAATTTCTCTCCTACTCCAAAACCCCTGACGCTTTCATCTACCACAACATCTTCTATCCATGCTCTTTTGCCAGTAGGCAACGGAAACATTGCCAAAGTCAACGAACCCACTATTTTTCCTTCCACGCGAGCAAGCAGAACGTTGCAGGCACAATGACTAATAATTTCCTCTAAATCATTCTGACAGGGAGGCTCTGATGTTTTTGACAATTGTGGCACCAGGCGCGCAAACGCATTTACCACTTCATCATCAATCTTTGTACAGACCTCTATTTCTACAATCACAAGCTGTGCACTCACTTTCTATTATTGTGCATGGGGTTCATCGTACGGATTGAACCAACACCGGATAGCATTTTTTATTGTGCAACATCTCCAGTGGATAGAACGACCGATTGTCCATGACGCTATCTTCCTCACAGCGTTTACTGGTTGGAATGATGCTGGTGATGCGGCAAGCGAAGCAGTTAAATATCTAACACGAAGATTTGATAGCAGATTAATCGCATCGATAGACCCGGAATATTTCTACGATTTTGCTTCCCTGCGCCCAAATGTCAGGCTAGAAGGCGATGAGCGTCACATTGACTGGCCCGCAAACGAAGTCCGAATGGCAGAACTTGATGATGGTCGCTCTTTGATAACGATGGTGGGAATTGAGCCAAGGCTGCGCTGGCAAACCTATGCGAAGACGCTCACAACGATTGCAAGCGAGTTAGACGTAAAGACGGCGATTACTCTCGGAGCATTGCTAACGGACACGCACCATCAAGCACCTATAGAAGTAATCGGTGCTTCCAGCAACAAAATCGTTAACCGCAACGAAGGGCTCGAACAATCTTCTTACGAGGGCCCAACAGGAATCGTCGGTGTCTTAAACGAATCATTTCATTCAAAGGGATTCACAAGTCTCTCATTCTGGGCCAAAGTACCGAGCTATATTGGTCATTCTCCGTCGCCCAAAGCTGCGCTTGCACTTGCAAAAAGAACCACAGATTTTCTTAATATCCCCTTAGGGGCTAACGATCTACAAATAGCGGCAGCTAATTATGAAGAACAATTAGACGCTCTAGTTGCTAGCGATCCGAACCTCTCACAATACGCTGACCAAATTCTTGAGGATATGGCAGGGCAAGCAGCTGATGAAATAGGTGAAATGGCTGACAACCCACAAGAAATGATTGATGAACTGGAACAGTACTTGCGACAGCAAGACGAATAATAAATCTATTTAGAGCTGTCCTCAGTTTTATTTTTCATTCCAAGGCAGAGATCGCGGTGGATCAAAAGTTACGTCTTGTGAAATACCATCGATTGCGGCAAATGCTGAATCCACCCATCGCTCAAGACCTGCTAATGGCACAGGCAGTGAATCTCTAGCGAACCAACCAGCATCAGACGTTTCCAACAAATGCCGGTCTAGCTTGCCTCCAATGGCTCGACAGTGGAAAACCATTGAATACAAGGGAATCTGGGTAAACCCCTGACGCATCCCATCAACAACAGAGATAAGAGAAAGCGGCTCGCACTGAATACCGGTTTCTTCATAAACCTCTTTAATCGCAACCTCTACCGGGGAATACCCGACATCAGCCCAACCGGTCGGATACAACCATACCCCGCTATCAGATCGCTGAATGAGCAGAATATGGCCTTCGTCATTAGATACGACTGCACCTACAGCGCACTTAGGGGTAACGTATCCTGCCACCCCAGAGCCGACCATACGCATCCATTCATCGGCTACTGCCTCAGCATCTACCTCAACATGAACCCGACTACGAATTTCAGCTGCGACTTTCAGAATCTCTTCATAGCGTTCCTGCTCGTACAAACTTTCAGTAAATCCAAGTCCGGTACGAGCTATACCTGAAAGCATTTCTGCCCACTGAAGTAGATCTTGGCCTGTTACTTTTTCTAAAGCCATTTGCACACAACTCTCAATCGATTTGGGATAAGGCGTGGCTCAGAGCTAACTCAATCTCAGCCTGATGAACAACACTTATAGCTGGCCCTTCCGAGCCAGTCACGTAAAATGAGTCCACTACTTCATTCGATAACGTCTGTATTTTGGCGTACCGGATATCTAATCCCATTTCCGCAAGCACTCGAGTCACGTGATACAAAACCCCCAACCGATCTTCTGTTCGAATTTCAATAATTGTCGCATCCGTCGCAAGTTCAGTATCAAACGTAATTATCGTCGGTGCCTCCACAGCAGCTAAAGCGGTGCGGCGTTTATACACTTTTGAGCGTTGGGCTATGCGAGCATCTATTGCTAAACGACCAACAAGCGAACTTCTAACATCTTCGATTACGGGTTCCCAATCTTTTGAACCGAGTGGGCTAGCTATGCGAAATTGAGATGCCGCCATACCGGCGGCACTTGAATAAGCATCTGCTTGCAAAATATCCAACCCACTTAACGCTAGTGCGCCCGCCGCTCGACTGAAAACTCCTGATTCATCCGGAGCAACAATAGTAAGCACGTCTAATTCGGCCGCTATTTTTGTTCCACCCTCAGACATTAATATTTCGATATCTTCGGTAACGAAAGAACGACGGTTTAAGAACTGAATACCGCTGCCAGAAATATATTGGGCAGTTGATTTAGTCAAAGATTCGAGCAACTTAGCTTTCCAATCTCCCCAAGCTAATGGCCCCGTGGCGATTGAATCAGCTTCAGTTAGTGCATCGAGAAGCTCAAGAAATTCAACGCTTTCGACACTTTCTGCGACTAGAGCAAGAGTTTGCTCATCATCGATATCACGCCTGGTTGCAACATCAGGTAAAAGTAAATGGTGCTCAACTAAACGACTAAGTATTCGGACATCTTTCTCCGGGAAGCCACACCTCAAAGCAATTTTTGAAATCAACCTCATTCCAACTTCTGAATGATCACCCGGATATCCCTTTCCAACATCATGTAACAGAGCTGATATCAACAACAGATCTGGCCGCTGCACTCGTTGAGTAAGTCGCGCAGCTTCAGCAACCGTCTCTAACAAGTGCCGGTCAACTGTAAATCGGTGATATACGTTTCGCTGAGGCCTCGACCGGTTCGGCTCCCATTCAGGAATCAGTCGGGTCCAAACCTCATAAAAATCAAGAGATTCAATAACAGGTATCGCTTGTTGCCCGCTCCGTAATAGCTCAACGAAAAGCTCTTTAGCTCCATGGGGCCATGGGTCAGGAAGCTCTCCTTGGCGCTCAGAAAGCCGTTCCAAGGAACTCCGAGCTATTGGTACACCTTGCTGTGCGGCCGCAAGCGCAGCATGCAGGATAAGCACAGGATCAGTTCCAGGGTCTCCCGTAATAACTATTTCATTATTCTTAATTTTCAAACCCGCTACTGGTAGCTCAGTATTTTCCTCAAGATCTGATTCCGTATCTATAAATCTCCATGCCTCATCGCTTAGATACGCAACAACTCTCGCAGATGCAGCAATTCTTGCGACTAATTCATCACCGTTAGAATATTGCAGTGCAGCGGCGACTGGATCTTGCTCTTCGAGCAACAGTACGTCTCCACGTTTACCTGTAAGCCGATGCAACTCAACGCGTGCTTCTAGCAAAACCCTGTGTGCATTTTTTAAACGCTCATCATCTTCATTTCCTGCGCTTCCCATATCTGCAAGGGCTAGCCACCTAATGGCCTGAATGTCTCGGAGTCCACCACGTCCGGCTTTCAAATCAGGTTCGAGCAAAAATGCAACTTCTCCAGCCGACCGGTGTCTTTCTTTTACCGCTTTCGACAAATTAGCCAGATGAACATTTGCCTGATTTTTCCATTGGTCACGTGACTTTTGGATCAACTCCCCAGTTATATCTGAATCACCAGCTATGTGACGAGCGTCCAACAGTGCTGTTGCAGTTTCAAGATCAGTCTCGGCTAATCGCAGACTTCTTTCAACTGTTCGAACAGCATGGCCAAGCTTAAGTCCTTCATCCCATATTGGGTACCAGATCTGGTTTGCCAAAGAATCAGCGTCATAGCCATCTTTGTAAGTGAGGATTAAGTCTAAATCACTACCTGGTGCTAATTCCTGTCGGCCATAGCCTCCCACGGCCACCAGCGCCATCCCAGTTTTTTCTCCGTCAGCATTATCGAATAGTTCTACAAGCCATTCATCATTAACACGCGACAACTCAGAAGGAATCACAGATGCTCGAAGATCTTCTCTCTCCAAAACGCTCTTGCGTCTTTCAGTCAAACTTTTTTGGTTACTCATATGTCTTCAAAATTTCTGGAAGTCGTCGAAAAAAAACTGACCTTGCTAATGCTTCATCGCAACCAGACACAGACGCTTCACCTAATAGGGCCTCGTCTACATGAGGTGCATAGCCAATTACGTATTGCCTTTCAGGCAGATACTCAAGTACACCCGGTGATGACAAATCAACTATTAAAACATTTGCTTCCACGTCAGTAAGCAAACTCAATTTATTTACAAATTCTACCGAGGAGCCAAAACGACTTCGATCCATGAGATTTGGGACATACGCAACTACGCCCTTCATTAAAGGCTCCCTTGTTTTCTCCGTTGAAGATGAGTATGAGCTTTAGCTGCTCCCCAGGCGATACCAAGTTCTTGAAGTTCTGCATTCAAATCTCCGAACGAAGCCGGGCTCAGGTCATACACATCTTTGGGAAAGTTTCGAATCGCGAATTCATCACGAATTACTTCAGGCACATTATTATTACGAAGGACTTCTGTCGGGAAACTCACTGCTTTACGTATCACGCTAAGAGGGCTAACAAATTGGTTATCGATATCAGTCAATAATAAGGCACGTAAATCAGGCATTACTTCGTCATAACATTTTTTAGCTGCCTGCTCAGCTTCAGCTAAAAGTTCCGGGCTTGTCTGACCTTCCCAAGCTACTGAAACTTTTTCTACACAATCTACGACCCACTCTGGCAAAGCTATTTCCAATGCTTGGACCAACTCATTCGTTACTTCCAAGTAGGTCGTCACAATAAACCTTGATTTAGATTCCCTGAACGAAAGCCTTCTAAATCTATGGTGACGTATTCATATCCCAGTCTTTTCATCGACTTAACAATTTTTTCTCGCTGTTCAATCACTATTGGTAAATCATTGACTTCAAATTCTAATCTGGCTATCGAGTCATAATCTCGAACCCGTAGCTGACGAAATCCCATCTGCTTCAACGCACTTTCGGCCCTATCTACTCGCCGTAGCAAAGACACTGTCACTCCTGTCCCATATGGGATCCTCGACGCTAGGCAGGCAGCAGCAGGCTTATCCCACGTGCGCAGACCTAGAACACGGCTATGTTCACGCACGTCTTGTTTTGTATATCCCGCTACGACAAGGGGGAACTGTGCATCTCGTTCTGCAGCCGCTTTTTGCCCTGGACGATAATCTCCTAAGTCATCAACATTTACGCCAAGCAGCACAACGCCCTGGGCGGCTTCAGCTATTGGTTCAGTCACATCCATTAGAGCAGATTTACAGTGATAACATCTATCGCCATCGTTAATCCTGTATGCAGCACTTTCCATCTCATTTGTTTCAACAGTCAGCCATTGGAGACCCCACTCTGTTGCTAGCTCGCTGCAATCATTGAGTTCACTTTCAGCAAGACTCGGCGACACTGCGGTAACACACGTAACGTTGCGAGGCCCGAGTGTGTCCGTAGCTACCCAAGCTAAAAAAGCCGAATCTGTTCCACCGCTGAATGCCACTACTACGCGCTCGAGCCGAAGCAACTCAGCACGTAGGGCTTTCAGATCTGCTTTCATTACAACCGGTCAGACGCTATGGCGTAAAATAGTTTCGAGTCCTTCTTGACAAGAGGCAAGAGTCCAGTTGCGGTAGGCAAAATTTGTTCAGCATAGAACTCAGCAACTGTAATTTTGTCTCTGAAGAAGGCTAAATCTTCTATGCCTGCTTGGATTTTCTTTTGAGCTACTTGCGCACTTTTCGCCAGATAGTATCCGCCAAACACTATTCCGGTAAGACGTAAAAACGGTGCCGACCCAGCCGCCGCATCATTAGGGGAGCTGCTAATGCGTTCACCCAACCATTGAGCTCCGTCGACGAACTGGGCGATGCCTGTTCGCAGATTAAGACCAATTTGTTTGAGTGTTTGGTCCGCAATTAGTTCGTCAGCTAGCACTGTCATTTCTTTTACAAACTTTTCAACTACGGCACCGCCACTCATCGGCAATTTTCTAAACACGAGATCAGCTGCTTGGATGCCGTTTGTTCCTTCATATATCGGTGCGATACGTACATCTCGCCAATGTTGTGCAGCACCGGTCTCTTCGACATATCCCATTCCACCGTGGACTTGAATACCTAAAGAAGTCATCTCAACGCCTACATCGGTTCCCCATCCTTTGGAAACTGGAGTCAGGAGAGCAGCAAGAGATTCCCAAGACTTTTTTTCTTCGTCATCAACAACCGTCTTCGAAAAATCAATGGCTGCTGCGTTCGCATACATTAAGCAACGCATCGCTTCGCTATTAGATCGCATCGTTAAAAGCATTCGCCGCACATCAACATGGTCAACTATTGGCGATGATTCACCAGCAGCAACTTCGCTGTTCAATGCTTTTCCTTGATGCCTGTCCAGCGCATATTTTTTCGCTAGCTGATAGGACCTATCAGTCAAAGCTAAGCCTTCTAGCCCGACCGAAAGTCGGGCGTTGTTCATCATTGTAAACATCGCTCGCATGCCAGTATTTTCTTCACCAATTAGATACCCAACCGCACCGTCTTTATCTCCATAAGACATAACACATGTCGGACTGGCGTGAATCCCAATTTTGTGTTCACTGGACAAAACTCGGAGATCATTTCGTTCACCAAGACTGCCATCGTCATTAACTAAAAATTTAGGAACTATGAATAGGCTGATTCCTTTAGTGCCCGGGGGGGCGCCCGGCACACGGGCGAGCACAAGATGAATTATGTTTTCGGAAAGTTCATGCTCGCCATAAGTAATATAAATTTTAGTACCAGAAATTCGGTAGCTACCATCTTCATTCGGCACAGCTCGCGTCATAAGCGCGCCAACATCTGAACCCGCCTGAGGTTCCGTCAGATTCATGGTTCCAGTCCATTCACCTGTAACCATTTTAGGTAGATAGATTTCCTGTAAGGTCTCGTCTGCATGATGAGAGATAGCATCTATAGCGCCTTGAGTGAGTAACGGGCACAAACTAAAAGCCATATTTGAAGCAGTCAGCATTTCTTGAACAGCTAGTCCCACTACCCAAGGCAAACCACCGCCACCATATTCTTCTCCAAAAGCAATCCCATTCCATCCAGCGTCGACGAAGCGCTGGTAAGCCTCTTTGAAACCATCTGGATGAATAATTGAATCGCCGATTTGGTGCACTCCTTGTTCATCGCCAACGCGATTAAGTGGTGCTAATTGTTCTTCCATGAACCGAGCAGCTTCTTTTAAAATACCTTCAACTGTTTCGGCGTCAGCATGTTCAAAACCCGACATCGTAGACAGAAGAGGCAGGTTAGCTACATGTTCTAGAACAAATAACATATCTTTAAGGGGCGCACTATATTCCGACATTAATTCCTCCTACACCTAGGATATTGCCGAGAAGCGGTCCGAAGCCAGCCTCTAGCCCATCAATACACTTCAAATAGCTTAAACTCGCAAAATAAGTTGAAAATAGCTCTCTAAATCAGCCATTAAAAGCTTATGCGGGCCACTACTCAGTAGCCAAGTTGATCATAAGCACTTTGTCTCTACATGTACTTGGTAATTCTGTCACAAGACGCGGTCCGTATGAATAGAGGACAATAATCATGTGTTTCCATTATTTGAGCGCTGACTCACAGAGAATTTAGGTCTCACAAACCTACGCTGTTAAGTACTTCCTCTGTCTCACCGACGAGCCCCGTGTAAAAAGTTCCAAATTCTCCATATATCGCCGAAGCTTCGTCGAATCGCATCTTGTAAACAACTTCTTTTAGATCATCCAAATAGTTGCCGAAAAGAGTTACACCCCACTCGTAATCGTCAACTCCAGTTGACCCGCTGATGACTTGCAGTATCCGCCCTTTGAAAGTTCTACCGGATTTACCATGCTCGTACATGAGCTCTCTTCGGTTTTCGTAAGGAAGCGTGTACCAGTTGCCAACAGCCTCTCGACGCTTAGACATCGGATAAAAGCAAAAAGCTTTTTTTTCTTCTGGTGGTAACTCTGGATATAGCCTCGGAGTTTTCATCTCCTCTGGGAGATCAGGCGAGTACTCAGAAGTTTCAGTCATAGAAACGTAGCTATCAGAAATTAAAAGGCCAGCTTTCTGCAGTGCGGTTTGGAAACCCCGTAAATGCCAAAGGTCTGGACCTAGTGCCATAAAACAAATATCTGCTTTGTGACCAATTAGTGCCACAGAAACAATTTGATGCTCATCGTTGCGACCTAAATTCACAGCATCAAGAACAGCTTGCCGTTCTGCTTCACGAGTTACTTTACAAAATAAATGCAAAACCGACCATCCCACCGAAGTGGTCACATATTCAGGCTTACTCATACCTGGATCCTATTCGATTGTGTCACGAAGCTCACCTGAATAAACATTCATAGAGTGCTCTCGCGCAAATCCTACAAGGGTAATACCCGACGTTCGAGCAGCTTCTATAGCAAGTGCGCTAGGTGCTGATGCTGCGACCAAGATACCGAACCCAGCAGCCCACGCTTTTTGAACCATTTCAAAACTCGCTCGACTAGTAACAAATAGCCCACGCTCATTGCTATTTGTAATTCCGTCAAGAAATCTTCTTCCCACAACTTTATCTACGGCATTATGGCGTCCGATATCTTCTCGCACTAGTTCGATTTCACCGTTGACATCAAATACCGCTGCAGCGTGAAGTCCACCAGTTCGGCCGTACATTTCCTGCTTTTCGCTAACGCTCTTAACTAATTCGCAGATCATTGAACTTTGAAAAGTGACGTCCACATTTATCGGAGCTATGCGGGTGGCAATCTCAGTTAAAGCAGAAGTCCCACAGAGTCCACATGATGAACTCACAGTACCTATTCGGGGTTCTGGTATCGGAGCTAACCCACCTGTTTCTACTGTTACTACATTATATTCTGACTCAGCGGCAGGTCCTTGGCCACAATAACGAACGGTCAGAACCGAGGCTCCTCCGAGCAGCCCATCAGAGATACAAAATCCCACTGCTAACTCATAGTCATTTCCCGGCGTCCGCATCGTGGTCGCAACTAAATGGCCGTCTAATCTAATTTCTAAAGGCTCTTCAACAACAACCTCGTCAGGCAAACGTGAAGGAACGCCTTCGTCATAGCGTTCCACTAAAACCCGTTCAGTCCTGCCTCGACGCATAGCCCCAGCTTACGTTGCCTAAAGTATGCAAAGTTCTCCAGTTCACCTTCAGTACGATTTTTTTGAAATGGATTCTATTGAAGCTTGCTCTAGCTCAACGTTCTAATAAGCTGATTAAGTTTGTCGTTTAAGCACAGCTTTTAGATGATGTTGGAAGGGTTCCCCCACCGCAGCCATTGAAACGTCATAGCTTAAAGTGTCGCCCTCAATTTTGATTAATCTGCTTACTTGAGTCACTTCTTTAGCAGATGGCGTTAAGCGGACATCAATACTCTCAAAATAGATGACACATGCATTTTCGGTAAATTCAATCGAACCTGCGTGTATCTCAATAATTCCTGAAGGTTGAGCCAGAACAAGTTCTGCGAGATATTCCCCTTGAGGCCGGATGTATCCAGATTCACTATGGAGCGGGACGTTCGTTACCAAGTCACGAGTCTTCTGGCCATATGAGATAAACGGTTTACCCACATGAGCAAAGGTTGCCTCTTCAAGATACTCAAAAGATTTGATGCTCGGATAATGTCCTTCGCCTGTTCCTTTCCAAGTGCCGAGAAGACCGAGGAAAGGCTCGCATAGCTCATGAAGCAACGGAGAATTCATTGTGGCTTGATCCTTTCAGTAGGCTTAGCTTATGTCTAAAAATTTCTTTCGGTAAAAATATTGAGAGACGCCCTGAGGCGCCTCTCAATCTTACTCATTGAACTAGATCTAGCTAAAAGTCCATATCAGGCATTCCACCCATGCCACCATCTTCTGATGGCTGTTCGCAAATGACTACCTCAGTTGTTAAAAACAAAGCGGCTATCGAGCCAGCATTTTGTAACGCTGACAAAGTCACTTTCGCTGCATCAATTACGCCTGCAGCTATCAAATCTTCGTACTCACCAGTCGCTGCATTGAGTCCGTTAGGTCCATCTAGCTCGAGGACCTTGGCGACTACAACTCCGCCTTCCATCCCTGCGTTTTCGGCTATTTGTTTGAGGGGTCCTTCCAAAGATTTCGCTATTAGCTGAACGCCAGTAGCTATATCCCCTTCTCGCGTCTCGGCTAAGGCCTCTACAGCGGCTTTTGCTCTTAGCAGTGTAACTCCGCCTCCTGCTACTACCCCTGACTCAATTGCCGCTTTAGTAGTACTCACCGCATCTTCGATCCGATGTTTTTTTTCTTTCAATTCAACTTCAGTGGCAGCACCTACTTTAAGTACTGCGACGCCACCTGCAAGTTTCGCTAGTCGTTCCTGGAGCTTTTCTCGATCGTAATCTGAGTCAGTATTATCTATTTCTCTCTTGATTTGCTCAATGCGGCTTGCTACCTCAGTTTCATCTCCGGCGCCTTCGATAATCGTCGTCTCGTCTTTAGTAACGACTACTCGACGAGCTGTCCCGAGAAGGTCCAGAGTTGCGTTCTCAAGTTTCAAACCAACATCTTCGCTTATTACTTGTCCACCTGTCAGGATCGCCATATCTTCGAGCATCGCTTTACGTCGATCTCCAAAGCCAGGTGCTTTTACAGCTATAGATTTGAAAGTGCCGCGAATTTTATTTACGACAATTGTCGCTAACGCTTCCCCTTCTACATCCTCAGCAATAATTATGAGGCCTTTCCCAGATGCCATTACTTTTTCTAGCAGAGGAACGATATCTCGGACAGCGGTAATTTTTCCTTGAAGAAATAATATGTATGGGTCTTCCATAACAGCTTCTTGCCGCTCAGGATCAGTTACAAAGTACGGTGAGATATAGCCCTTATCGAAACGCATACCTTCAACCAAGTCCATTTCTAGACCAAAGGTTTGTGACTCTTCGACAGTTATAACTCCGTCTTTGCCAACTTTTTCTATCGCTTCGCTGATGTGATTTCCAATTTCTGTATCCGCCGCCGAAATCGATGCCACCTGGGCAATTTGGTCTTTGGATTCAGTAACGCTTACTGCCATACCTTTAATAGCAGTAACAGCTGCAGCTATACCTTCTTCGATACCTTTTTTGAGCGACATTGGATTCGCGCCTGCGGCCACATTTCGCATACCTTCTCGGACCATTGTCCACGCAAGTACTGTTGCAGTTGTTGTTCCATCGCCAGCAACATCATCAGTTTTTTTTGCAACTTCTTTAACAAGTTCCGCACCGATTCGTTCGATCGGATCTTCGAGTTCTATTTCTTTTGCGATCGATACACCATCATTTGTGATTGTAGGTGCGCCCCATTGTTTGTCCAGCACAACATTACGGCCTTTGGGGCCTAGCGTCACTCTTACTGCGTCAGCAAGCTTATTCATGCCTGCTTCAAGGGAACGACGGGCTTCCTCGTCGAATGAGATCATTTTTGCCATTTTAAACAAGCTCCTATACTGGGTTTCACGACTACTTGAATTTATTGTTCCCTTAGGAACGGACTTTTTTAAACGCCAAGAGTTAGCACTCTACGTAAGAGAGTGCTAACAACCAACCAGCAGCTCGCGTCTAATAGATATGCACGATCTGTCTTGCATGCAAACATGACTCTGTTCAGTAGCACGACTTCTTATATTTCTTATTTTCGCAGCAGCTGAAAGGTTAGTTTTTAGGTTTTTTTTGATTTCTTGCATTCAATAGTCATGTCTTCTAATAGTGCTATTCTCTTTAGTTGAATAATCAACTCACCCAGATAGGAACTTATTCGTAGCTTCGCTAACACACCGAAAAGTTTCTTCAGTTGCTTTTTCGTAGCCATATAATTCAACCAAAGAAACAATATTGAGCGAATCAGGGACAGATATTTCTTCGTCTACTTCACCAACAATTGCGAGCACGGGCACTTTCAGTTCTTGTGCTATGCGGTAGACGCCGCCAACGACTTTCCCCTCGAAAGACGCCTGGTCTAGTCGTCCTTCCCCGGTTATCACTAAATCTGCACCTTCGATCATTTCCGCAAGCTCAACTTCATCTGCGATTAGACCAAAACCATCTACCAGTTGAGCTCCGAAAGCAGCCAACCCGCCTGCTAGCCCACCAGCGGCGCCGGACCGAACCATGTCCCTAACATCGATCCCATATTGCTCTAGGTATAGGTCTGCTAACATTTCCAGGCGTCTCGTAAGTAGATCGACTTGCAGAGCACTAGCTCCTTTTTGGGGACCAAAGACGCGCGGCGCATCAAGAAATTTAGTTGTCACGTCACACGCCACCTCAATTTCGATGCCTCTGAATTTAGCTATTGACTGCATTGCTCTCAACGCTTCATAGCCCCCATCAGTAGACGCTGATCCACCTACTCCAACAATGATTCGTCTTGCTCCCGCTTCTCGCGCTGCGCTTATAAGTTCCCCAGTGCCTCGAGTGTTCGCCACCAATGGATCATTCCCGCTTTTTCCACCGACTAGAAGTAATCCACTTGCGCGCGACATTTCGATAACAGCAGTCTTAGCGGCGTAACGCCAAGCCGCTGCAATAGGCCGGCCTAGCGGGTCGGCTACTTCTGAAATTCTATTCGCACCACCTAATGCTTCTAGGGTGCCTTCACCACCATCAGCCAATGGGCACTTGATGACTTCTGCTGTTTGCATAGCATGAGATGAACCGACGGCATCAGTTACTTCGCTGGCTGTTGCAGTGCCTTTAAATTTATCGGGGCAAATGACGACACGCATTATGCTTTTTAGCTACTCCGCTTTATCTATACCCAACGAGATCATGACGTCCGGCTCCGCATACGTTGCAAATGCAGCAGTGTCCGCAGGCATTCGAAAGACATCATTTTTAGGGTCAAGACCTAGTTCGACAGCGATTTTTTGCGCCTCTAACATATTTCCCGCTATATACGAGATCCTCGTGCGGTCAAGAGCTGCTCCTAAAAGATTGGTAGGAGTTTTTGTTATGTATCCGAGGGTTTTAAATTGATCGTTCATTTTGCCAGCTGCGCCCCGCACTGACGTTGAGTTAGCCACCTGAATAGAAACTTCGTTATTTGCCCTGGCTGTAAAGCCATTCATATCATCACTATTGGCAGCTGCGATAGTTGTAGCAGTTGTATCTTCTGAATCATCTTCTGATGAGCTATCGCTTGGAGTTGTGGTCGCCGTTGGTTCACTCACTTCCCCCAAAGCCATGGTGGTAGGTGGGCTAGCGTCTGCTGGCTCTACTTCCAAAACCGGTGTGTTGTCTCCTCGCAGCAAAAATATGCCGATAGCTACAGCGACGATTACGAGTAGAACCCCGCGAATAGCTGTTGCGTTATTTGGTCGGCTATTTAGATCATTCATTATTTGACCTCCTGGGCTGCAGTGCGTCTAGCAACGTGTTCTTGGCGACGGCGATCTTTCATTCGGCGTAACCGCCGCACGAGCAACGGTTCGGCTTCTAGAGCAGCCTCAGTAGCTATAAGCAGTTCGAGAAGCTCAACATACTCCGTCTCGGTTAACTGGAAACGCTCACGCACCGCCTGCTCTCGGGGAATAGACAACGACCACCAAGATTGTTCAAAATCGAGAATGTCTTTTTCACGCTCAGTTAATACGCTCGAATTTCCATTTTTCACGTGGTTTCCTTTCGATTAACTGGACCTTGAGCCCAAGGTGGGAGTCGAACCCACAACCTCCGCTTTACAAGAGCGGCGCTCTAGCCATTGAGCTACTCGGGCGTTACATCTTCTATCGTAAACCCCCGGAGACCAGTTTTGACGTTGCTAAGCATCAAGATCTCTGCGACGCCTAACTTCATACATAGCAATCGCCGCTGCTGCGGCCACATTAAGCGACTGGACACGACCTTTTTGAGGAATCGAAACAATCTGATCGCATCGCTCACGCACCAGATGAGAAAGCCCCTGACCTTCAGCACCTAGCACTAACGCCAGTGGTTTCGTCGCAAGTTCGAGGTTTTGAACCGAATCAGTTCCATCTCCATCTAAGCCGACTGTCCAAATCCCTGACTCTTTCATCTGGGCCAACGCTGCAGGTAATCCGCCGACAAGAGCAATCCGGAGGTATTCCACTGCACCCGCTGCAGCCTTAACCGCTGATGGGGTTAACCGAACTGCTCGATGTCTCGGTAGCACTACTCCAGATGCTCCAGCCACTTCTGCTGTTCGTAAAACGGCACCAAGATTTCCTGGGTCAGTTACTCCATCCAAAACAATTAAAAAAGGAACTTCAGATCCTCGAGGTTTCAAGAGTTCTTCAATTCCCAAGGGCTTAATCGGTTCCGCGAAAGCTATTACCCCTTGATGGGCCTCAGATAATGCCCTCTCATCTAACCTGCGCCGAGAAACTTGTTTAACTGGAATTCTACGGTCTGTCGCTAAGTCATTAATTTCTGCAATAATCGCAGAATCATTGACTTCTTCACCGACAAGTACCTCTTGAACTCGTCTCTTGCCAGCCCTAAGCAACTCTCTAACTGCTTGTCTTCCTTCTACATGATCTGCTCCTAGATCATCTGATCGACGTTTAGAGGTTCCTTGACCACGATCAGAACGATTGGTAGAGGACCCGACCCGGTTACCTCGGCCTTTTCCTGATGGAGGAGCACCATTTGAGCGACGCGAACCTGAAGTCTGTTTTTGCGCCCCACGACCCTGTGCAGGGGTACGGCCTGAGTGACTAGGTCGCCCACTCATTTGGCACCCAAGAGAGCTACCGCAAGAGCGACAGCGCCTTCGCCCCTGCCGAGGGCACCAATGCCCTCAGTTCGTTTACCGCAGACTGTCACAAGACCTCCAGCGGCCGTAGAAAGAACACTTTCCATACTACTTTTAACCTGACTAATATTTGGCTTGTCAATAATAACAGTGCAATCAGCGTTGATTAGAATAAATCCCTTATCTCCAACCATTTTTGCTGTTCTCTTTAAAAGTTCCACACTGTCAGCTCCAGCATAAAGTGGATTATTATCTGAAAAATTTTCTCCAATATCACCTAAACCTGCTGCGCTTAGCATCGCGTCAATAACTGCATGGGTCACTACATCAGCATCACTGTGACCTTCCAAGCCTCTTTCATCTTCAAAACTGACACCACCGAGAACAAGCGTGCGGTCATCGTTGGCGTAGCGATGCGCATCATAGCCCTGCCCAATCCGCATCATGATTCAAGGCCCATCATCTGAGCGACATAGATCAAATCCTCTTGGGTCGTGATTTTATGAGCACGTTTGTCTCCTTCGATGATCTTCACAATTCCTCCGATATTTTCTACTAATCCTGCATCATCACTAAACGCTAAATTTTGCTCATCATAAGCAAGATAGGCAGCTTCAAAAATTCTTCTTCCAAAGGCTTGAGGAGTTTGAACGGTAACAAGATTGACTCGATCAACAGTAGATTCGACTATCACACCATTTCCTTGATTCCTAACTCGCTTAACCGTATCGGCAATTGCAAGCCCAGGAACCGATCCGTCTGCACCACCAACAACTTCATTGATAACAGACTCAAATAGCTCGTGAGGCGCTCCTGGTCTGGCTGCATCGTGAATGACTACTATGTCAGTATTTACAGGCAGAGCCGCTAAGCCTTTGCGGACCGATTCTGTTCTAGTGGCGCCCCCCTGAACTACCAGATCCACACCAAACTTAGCTCCGTCAGCGATATCACGAACAACAAGTACTACTCCGTCGCATGATTTACGTGCCGTAGCGATAGATCTACTCAATACCGACTTTCCACCTAAATCTGCGTATTGCTTAGCGCTGCCGAACCTTGTCCCTGATCCAGCAGCAACGACTATTGCCCAAGTGTTTTCCACACTTAACACTGTTGCACTCTTCAGCGCGTTGTCCAGCACTACTATCCTCTTTATTGTGACCCATGTCGAAACATTGAAAAGTACTGAGATGTTTAGCACTCTCAATCGTGATCAGTTGGAGCAACTCGGTGAGTTGTCTACAAACCTTCAGCTTGAGAGAAATGACCAAATTTTCACTGAAGATGATGCTGCTACGGCTTTGTTTATTTTGCTTCAGGGAAGAATAGCTATCACACGTAACTCCGTTGACGAGCGAGAATCAGTCTTAGCTCTTATGGAGCCGGGCGATCTCTTTGGCGAAATGCCTTTTTTTGACAACGGCGATAGGTCAGCCGCGGCGCGTGCATTAGAACCGAGCACTGTTTTGGCAGTGCCCTATACGGCATTACATATACTTTATTCTCAGCATCCTGAATTGCTCTGGCGAGTCGTTGCACTTTTATCACTCAGACTTCGAATTACTGATAGCGCGCTCGCCGACGCAATGTTTTTAGACGTTCCTGGACGGACCGCTAAAAGACTTCTAGAACTTTCGGGAGGCATCGACAGGTTCACATTACCGATTACTCAAGAAGAACTCTCTGGGATGGTCGGAGCGTCAAGGGAACGCGTCAACAAAGCACTTGCTTCTTTTATTAGATTGGGCTGGATCAAACGTTCAGGAAATCGGTACACCATTATTCAGCGAGACTCACTGAATCTGCGTTCCCGCTAACGATTCAAAGAATCAATACTGATCAATAGCTCACTACCAATTTAAACGACCTTCAATCAGTCGGCTGCAGCCTCTTCAAGCTCTACAGCTTCTGGATCAAATCCCTCAATAGCACTGAAGACAATCTCATCTGTTTCTGTGTCAACATCAACGACAATAATCTCTCCGGCATTGAATTCTTTGTACAGAATACGCTCAGATAAGGCGTCTTCGACATTTCGTTGGATGGCTCGCCTAAGGGGACGGGCTCCAAGAGTTGCGTCGTATCCTTTGCGGGCCAACCAGTTCTTCGCCGCGTCAGTTAGTTCAAGACCGAGCCCCTGAGCTTTCAATTGCTCAGCTGTTCTGGCGATCATCAAATCTACGATTACTGTTACCTCTTCGATGCTCAACTCATGGAAAACAATTGTGTCATCAATTCGGTTCAAAAATTCAGGCCGGAAGTGGGCTTTTAAAGCGTCGTTTACTTTTTCTTTCATCCGCTCGTAACTTACGGCTTCATCATTCTTAGTAAATCCAACATTCGCTTTTCGTAAATCAGCAGTTCCCAAATTTGAAGTCATAATGAGAACAGTGTTTCGGAAATCGACTGACCTGCCTTGGGCATCTGTCAGGCGACCTTCTTCAAGAATTTGAAGCAAAGTATTGAAAACGTCAGGGTGAGCTTTTTCAACCTCGTCAAACAGCACCACAGAAAAAGGCTTACGGCGAACCGCTTCTGTTAGCTGTCCTCCTTCTTCATAGCCCACATATCCAGGAGGAGAACCAACTAGTCGGCTCACTGTATGTTTTTCCATGTATTCAGACATGTCAAGACTTATGAGCGCTGCCTCATCACCAAACAGAAACTCGCTAAGTGTTTTCGCAAGCTCAGTTTTTCCGACGCCTGAAGGGCCGAGGAAAATAAATGAGCCTCCAGGTCTCTTAGGATCTTTTAAGCCAGCTCGGGTTCGTCGAGTTGCTTGGCTTACTGCTCGAACGGCGTCTCCCTGACCAATTACTCTCTTATGGAGTTCATCTTCCATTTTTAAGAGCTTTTGAGTTTCTTCTTCGGTCAACTTATAAACAGGTATCCCTGTCCATATAGAAAGGACCTCAGCTACCGCTTCTTCGTCTACCTCATCGAATAAATCAATACCATCTTCTTTGATTTGTTCCATCACTTCTGAACGGCGGTCAAGAAGAGATTTTTCCTCGTCGCGAAGAGAACCAGCAAGTTCAAAATCTTGGTTTTCTACCGATTGTTTTTTCTTCTCAACAACTTCAGCAATCTTATTTTCTATTTCTTTGTAGTCGGGAGGCGTAGCCATACGCTTAATTCTGAGCCTTGAGCCTGCTTCATCTATCAAATCGATTGCCTTATCTGGCAACTGCCGATCAGCAATATACCGATCAGCAAGGTTCGCAGCAGCAACAAGTGCTTGATCGGTAATAGTGACTCGGTGGTGAGCCTCGTACCTCTCCCGTAAACCTTTCAGTATTTCGATCGTGTGAGCCAAAGTAGGTTCTTCAACACGTATCGGCTGGAAGCGTCTTTCTAGAGCAGCGTCTTTTTCGAGGTATTTCCGATATTCCTCAATTGTGGTCGCTCCAATTGTTTGCAGTTCCCCGCGCGCTAGCATCGGCTTTAGAATCGACGCTGCATCGATTGCTCCTTCTGCAGCCCCAGCACCAACTAGCGTGTGTAACTCATCAATAAAAAGTATTATGTCGCCTCTATTCTTTATTTCTTTGAGGACTTTCTTCAGACGCTCTTCAAAATCTCCCCTGTATCGAGAGCCGGCTACTAATGCACCGAGGTCGAGCGTGTAAAGTTGTTTGTCTCGCAGCGTCTCTGGTACCTCACCCGAAACAATTTTTTGCGCTAATCCCTCAACTATCGCTGTCTTGCCAACTCCCGGTTCACCAATCAGAACTGGATTATTTTTAGTTCTTCGAGAAAGAACTTGCATTACCCGTTCTGTTTCGCGCATACGTCCTATAACTGGATCTAACTTTTTCTCTCTCGCGTTCTGAGTAAGATTTATTCCGAACTGGTCAAGAACTGCTGAGCCGCCCTGAGGACCTTCTCCTCTTTCCGATGAACCGCCAACAGTTTCTTTTCCACCGCTTGATTCTGACCCTTCGCCTGAGCCTGAGTAGCCAGAAAGCAATTGAATAACTTGCTGCCTAACTCGAGAGAGATCTGCTCCGAGCTTCACTAATACCTGAGCAGCTACACCTTCTCCCTCTCGTATTAGCCCTAAAAGAATATGTTCGGTGCCAATGTAATTGTGGCCGAGCTGAAGAGCTTCCCGAAGTGATAGCTCTAAAACTTTTTTGGCGCGTGGAGTAAATGGGATATGTCCGCTAGGCGAAGAGCCGCCTTGTCCAATGATTTCTTCAACCTGATTCCGGACAGCTTCAAGCGAAATACCTAGAGATTCGAGAGCCTTTGCAGCTACGCCCTCCCCCTCGTGTATTAAGCCCAAAAGAATATGTTCGGTGCCAATGTAATTATGATTGAGAAGGCGAGCCTCCTCCTGAGCTAATACGACAACTCGTCGAGCTCTATCGGTGAAGCGTTCAAACACAGATCCTCCAGCGAAATTGATGGCGCCCCCGGGAATGGGACACGAAGTTGAGTCTAACCACGGCAACCGCTTGGTCTCACAATAGATGACTATCTATATGAGGATTATTCACGAAAGGTTGGCTCTCGTTTCGCCCAGAACTCCGAAGTCGTTTAGATTGTGAGAGTGACTTCTCTGAGTCCCCTCCAACACAGACCAAATTCAGCAGGCGATCTTCAACGAGTTGAGGCGTCCTTACGCGACGCCGCCACTACACAGGATGATTTCCTTACTGAAGTTGCGTCCCATCTCATTCCGGCTGGCGGAAAACGTCTTCGGCCGGCAATGGTAATTGCAGCATCGCTGTCTCATAACAACGATGGGGCAGGTGAAAATGTTGTCACCGAAGAAATGATTCGAGGTGGCGTAGCCGTTGAACTCGTGCATCTTGGTTCTCTTTATCATGACGACGTGATGGACGAAGCAGAAACCCGACGCGGGATTGAAGCAGTCAATAGCCGTTGGGGAAATCTTGTTGCAATTCTGGCTGGTGACTTTCTTCTCGCAAAAGCATCAGAATTAGCGGCATCTTTGGGAACCGAAGTGGCTGAGCTTTTAGCTGCCACTATTGGTCATCTATGTGAAGGTCAGGTTAGGGAACTTCAACTGATCTATGATGTAGAGCGCAGTGAAAGCGGATATTTAGAAGCTATTGGTGGCAAAACTGCTGCCTTGTTTGCCACTTCGTGTCGGATCGGCGCGCTAGTCGCAGGATGTGAGCGCACCGCCGTAGAACAGCTGACTCAATACGGGTATGCCTACGGGATGGCATTTCAGATAGTTGATGACATCCTAGATTTGGTTGCGACCGATGAAGAATTAGGTAAACCATCAGGCAATGATTTACGCGAAGGGGTTTATACCTTGCCTGTTATCAGAATGATTAAGGCAAATGATCCTGTCAGGGAACTGCTAGGAGCACCGCTGAGCACAGAAGAACGAGATTTCGCCCGTTCGTTAGTCGTAAACGGAAAAGAAATCGCAACCTCAATCGAAACAGCTAGAGGATATGCTCAGGAAGCTATTGAAGCTATCGCAGGGTTTCCGACCACAATTGGCACTCTTGGCCTACGTTCAGCTGCAGCTAATCTCCTTTCCGCGTTGGATCGCTAGTTAGCGAAAATCCAGTGACTTCGATCTGGCCACTAGAACGTCAGTACCAAAAGCCACACTTGTTTCTGCCTAACTCCGTTAAATGGACTTGGGGAACGAAAACTTTTGTTATGGGAATTATCAACGCAACTGAAGATTCATTCTCCGGCGACGGCCTAAAAAACCGTCTGGATGATGCAGTCGCTTTGGCTAAGTCTTTTGAACTCGCCGGCGTTGATGTAATCGACGTCGGAGGAGCTTCTTCGCGTCCCGGAGCTTCGGTAATACCGATCCAGGTAGAAATAGAAAACGTCGTAACAATCATCGAGGCAATCAGGAATCAGACCTCTGTGCCCATTTCGGTGGACACGACCTGGGCAAGCGTCGCTGAACAGGCTATTTATGCGGGCGCAAACATCATAAATGACATATCGGGTTTCCAACTTGATCCAGAAATGGCGAGCTTGGTTGCAGAAAAGATGGTCCCAGCAGTCATCATGCATAACCAACGGGACCGAAAACATTTCGATGTAGTAGCTGATGTAGTTAAAGGTCTGGAAAAGACCCTACAAATTTGTGATGATGCCCATGTTGACAAAGGGAATCTAATTTTCGACCCGGGATTTGGTTTCGGTTGGTCAGTTCGCCAGAATTTAGAGTTACTTCAGCGGTTGCCTGAGTTCTGGGCCTTGAACCTTCCCTTACTTATTGGGACCTCAAGAAAGTCCTCTATTGGAACAATTCTGGGCAATAAAGTAAGCGAAAGACGTTTCGGAACTGCAGCTACAGTCGCTCAAGCAATCTGTGCAGGTGTAGACGTTGTTCGCGTTCACGATGCATTTGAGATGCGCGATGTAGTCGCTGTAACCGATGCAATAGTCAGAAGGCCGATTACCTCAGAGTACTGAATCTGCACTTATTGAATCGGCACATATTTTCCTTCTGCACTCAAATATGAATTCGTAGAGTGGTCATAAAAATTTTCACCACCAGATTCTTTAAGCGCCAAAAGCATCCTGGGAAGCGACGTATTCTCACTTTCGAGTCTTGCAATCACTCGCTCTGGGCCAAGGTAGTCAAGCATCTCGAAAGGACCATAGATCCAGTTAAACCCCCACTTAATGGCGTTATCTACATTCACAATATCATCAGCGATTTCAGGAACTAGATCAGCTGCGTACAGCAAGGTCCCACCAAAAATTTCCCAAGCTAACTGCCCGAGCAAGCTATCTTGGAACAAAATCTTTCCTAAGTCAGCAGACAACCCGACCTCTTCTGACGTATCTGCAGGTCTCCACTCCTCGCTGAGAAGATCAAACACTTCTTTTTCACGGGTACCGTCGTCGAGTTTTATTTGGCGAGCGAAACCGCCGCCCGATTTGCGGCCGAGCTGTTCTCGGTCATGCATCGACTGCTCAACGGAAGGCAAGCTTGTAAATATGTGGCCTTTATCTTCTTTCGGCAAATTAGTAGCTAGGTTCCGTCCTACTAATTGCATCACGTCTAAACCAATCAAGTCGACTAGTCCGTATAGCCCTGTTGGAGGTAGCCCCACTGGAGCCGAAAGGACTGCATCAATTGTTTCCTGGCGTATTCCATTATTTAAATATTTTTTCGCAAGGTGGAGCCCGGACAATATAAAAAAACACCCAATTCGGTTCCCAATAAAATTCACAGTATCTTTTGCGTGCACTACACCTTTTTGAAGAGTCTCAGATCCGAAGTGTGAAAAGGCCTCAATCACATCAGGGGCCGTCTCTTCGCCTGGTACTAGTTCGAATAGCTTCATGACTTTTACTGGATTGAAGAAGTGGGTTATTGCGAAGTCTTTACAGAAGCTCTCGGGCATACCGTCAGAAAGCTGACGTAGTGGTATCCCTGAAGTGTTAGATGATATTACGGAGTTTTCACGACGGTGGTTTTCAAGTTTTAGAAAAAGCGATCTCTTAATTTGCACATCTTCAACAATGGCCTCGCATACCCAGTCATAGTCATAAATTTTGGGTAAGTCATTTTCAATAGTTCCAGTCGAGACCAGATGAAGATCCGCCTGGTTGATCTGATTCAATGCACGATTAACTGCTTCTTCAGTTATGTCGAGCAACAGAACCCGACAGCCAGCCGCAGCACTTGCAGCAGCTATTCCGGCGCCCATGGTTCCAGTTCCTATTACGGCGACTGATTTAATTGATCTTGACACAGAAAGACTCCCCGTCTTCTTTGTACATCGTTCATATCGACGCGCCTCCTTTTAGCTAAGTTGGAATCCTCTCACTTCGTGAGGTTTCTTGGCCCAACTAAGAAGCAACAGAACTAAAAGCTCTACCGGCCTGCCACCTGACGTCCAATAATTTCTTTCATTATTTCGGTGGTTCCACCATATATTGTTTGAACTCTTGCATCGGCGTAGGCACGCGCTATGGGGTACTCGTTCATAAATCCATACCCACCAAATAGTTGCAAACATCTAGTAATTACTTTGAGCTGCATCTCAGTGCACCACCATTTAGCTTCTGCGGCGTCTTCTGCAGTTAATTCTCCAATATTGAGCGCCTCTATTTGTCGGTCGACAAAGACCCAGGCGATATCTAATTCTGTCTTCATTTCTGCGAGCTCGAACCGAGTATTTTGAAAAGAGCTAACTGGCTGATCAAAAACCTTACGTTCAGTAACGTATTCGACTGCTCCGTCAAAGGCTGCTTGAGCGTGAGCCACTCCTGTTATCGCAATCGAAAGTCTTTCCTGTGGCAGGTTCTTAACCAGGTTCAGAAATCCTGCGCCTTCGCCGCCAAGTACATTTTCTTTTGGTACAAAAACGTTGTCAAAGAACAATTCAGCTGTGTCTTGTGCCTTCATGCCTAACTTGTCTAAGTTTCTGCCTCGTTCGAAACCTTCCATGCCCCTTTCCAAGACCATTAGCGTCATTCCCTTATGTTTTTCATTTGGGTCAGTTTTCACTGCTGTTATGACAAGATCACTGTTGATGCCACTAGTGATAAAGGTCTTTGCGCCGTTAACTAAATAGCCATCGCCTTCTCGTTTAGCTGATGTAGTTATTGACGCAAGATCAGAGCCGGTGCTTGGCTCGGTCATAGCTATCGCACTCATTAGGTCGCCACTCGCTAGCCCAGGCATCCAACGATCTGCTTGCTCTTCGTTGCAGTAATTAAGGAAATACGGCAAACAAATGTCATTGTGAAGCGTGATACACATTCCAGATCCGATTACTCCGGCTCGCTGGATTTCTTCATTGATAACGGCGTTGTATCTGAAATCTTCCATTCCTCCACCGCCATGTACTTCTGGAATCGCCATTCCCAAAAGGCCTAGCGAGCCGGCCTTTCTAAACATTGCCTTGTCAACTTGTCCGTCTTTTTCCCATTGTTCGTGATTTGGAACTATTTCCTTCTCCATGAAAGCTCGGACAGATGAACGAAACATTTCGTGTTCTTCATTAAAAATGGTACGACGCATAGCCTGACCGTACCGTTTTTCCAGCGTCTCGACTAGTCGAATCGAGGTCAATCCATCAAGATCTGGCTAACGTTCGTTTGTATGAACAACTGGGATGCCCTAGCTACGGCTGCAGGTGCAAGTAGACGGCTCAATCGTTGTCTAGCTGGGACTCGTCTCGGAGACGAAGAAATTAATGAAATCGCTGCTGTTCTCGATAAATTAGCGGATCGATTTGTAGCCGGTAGTCAAAGAGACAAGCTTGATGACATGATGACGCGTCCCCATCTGGCAGCGATTTATAATGGAAAGCACACTCCATTAGATCTAAGCCCAGGAGATGAAATTGAGTTCGATCCGTTCTCTATTGCTGGGGGGGTCTTCCATCCTTCTTCTATTGGCTTAAAGTTTTTCAAAGAAAATGATGACAGCGTTATGGCTTTCACTTCGGTGGACCCTATGTTCGCCGGGCCGCCAGAGCGGGTGCATGGAGGTATCCAAGCGCTCATCGTTGATGAAGTGATGGGGGCATTGAATCGGATGCGAGGGAGGCAAGCTTTTACGGCCTATCTCAATGTGAACTATCGGGCCCCAGCTCCACTTAATGTTGATCTGAGGTTTCGAGCATGGGTCGATAAAATTGAGGGGAGAAAAATATTTTTAAAAGCTACGGGCCAAGAATCAAATAAAACTTTTATGGATGCCGATGGTTTGTTCATTGCTCGCGAAGATCAAACTCCAGATACGAACTAGATAAACACAGTTTCTATTTTTCTGGTCGCAGAGTAGGAAATAAGACTACGTCTCTAATGGTTCCGACACCTGTCAATAGCATTGCTAAGCGATCCATACCAATGCCTAGTCCACCTGTTGGTGGCATGCCGTACTCTAATGCCCTGAGATAATCCTCATCTACGGTCATAGCCTCGTCATCACCATCAGCTTTTTGTGCGGCTTGTGCTTCGAAACGCCTACGTTGCTCTTCGGGGTCCGTTAATTCGCTAAAGGCATTGCATAATTCGCGTCCAGCAAGAATTGCTTCAAAGCGTTCAGTTACTCCCGGTTTGTCCCTGTGGTCACGCGCTAATGGCGAAACCTCAGATGGATGTTCGGTTACATAAATCGGACCCCACAGATTTGCTTCAGTGGTTTTTTCGTATATCTCTAGTACTAATTTTCCAACTCCATAACTTTCCCTATATGGAACTCCATATTTATCGGCGACTTTACGAATTTCGTCAATTGGCATTTCCACTGAGAGGGTTTCTCCAGTGGCTTCTTCAATAAGGTCGATCATGGAGGCTCGCCTCCAAGGGCGCGCTACATCTAGTGGCTGATCACCGAAGTGCAGAACAGTTGAACCGGTTAGCTCAATTGCTAAGTACTCAACTAATTCTTCTACGAGATCCATGATGTCTTCGTAGTCGGCATAGGCCTGATAAAGCTCAAGCATAGAAAATTCGGGGTTGTGCCTAGTCGATACACCCTCGTTGCGAAAGACCCTTCCTAGTTCGAAAACCTTGTCAAACCCAGCGACTGTTAAGCGCTTTAAATAAAGTTCGGGAGCCACTCGCATATAGAGCTCGAGGTCTAACGCATTGTGATGAGTGGTGAAAGGTCGAGCATTAGCGCCACCTGGTATCGGATGAAAAATAGGAGTTTCTACTTCTATAAATCCACGTTCTTCGAGAAAACGTCTAGTCAACGACATCATCTTGCTTCTTATCATGAAGGCTTTGCGAGCTTCAGGGGTTACCCACAAATCAACATATCTCTGTCGGTACCTGGTGTCGGTATCAGTTATCCCATGCCACTTATCTGGGAACGGGCGGCGCGCTTCTGCGAGTCGCACCCATTTATCAACTCGAATACTTAACTCACCTCTTCGTGTGGTCATTATCACACCGGTAATCCCGATCCAGTCACCCAAATTCAGGCTGCAAAAACTATCGAATTCTGGGGTGCTTTTAGATGGTGCGAAGAGTTGAATTCGAGATGAAGCATCGTCTAAGGTCCCAAACGCCAATTTCCCCTGAACCCGGCGCAACATAAGCCTGCCAGCGACTGTGACAACACGGTCAGTTTCGGTTCCTGGCTCTAAGTCCTGAAATTCCTCAACTAGGTCATTTACCTTAGCGTCAGGGTCAAATCGATATGGAATCGGTGTCATAGTTCCTCAGAGAACGTTTTTGTTGTGGACTAGTCTCAAGCCATGCAACGTTAACCATGGCTCATGATGGTCTACTGTTCGCGCATGCGGCGCAATTAGTTCCGCATACCCTCCAGTAGCAATGACTGTAACGTCACCGATTTCCTCTTCAATACGGTCGATCATCCCGTCTACAAGACAGGCACTGCCAAAAATCACTCCTGATTGAATCGATTCATGGGTATTTCTGCCAATAACACCTTTAGGTTCCGTTAAGTCAACTTCTCGTAGCAACGCTGCCCGACCGAATAGTGCTTCTAGACTTATCTCTAATCCAGGTAGGATCGCTCCACCTAAATACGCTCCTGTGGAATCGATAACGTCAAAAGTGGTAGCTGTTCCAAAGTCTACGACAACGCTGCTCGCTCCATATAGTTCGAGCGCCGCTACTGCGTTGGCAATTCGGTCTGCACCAACAGATCGCGGATCCTCATATCGAATCGGCATTCCTGATTTCACACCAGGTCCAAGAACTACGGGGGAGACATCTAGGTAACGTTCAGCAAAACGACGAAGAGATGCAGTAACCGACGGGACCCCTGATGAAATAGCCAAGCCTGTCACATCGTTTTCGAGCTCAATTCCTATCTCTGCGGTGAACCCAGCTATTGCTAGCCCTATTTCATCTTCGGTGCGATCAGGACTGGTCGCCATTCGCCAATGCCCTAGCAAACCACTCGAGGCTGTTTGCGGTTCTTCGACAGGAGCCGGGTCGTACAGGCCAACCATCATCTGAGTGTTGCCTGCGTCGATCACCAAAAGCATAGCAAGTCCTTTTCTAAGGTCAGCATGCCGCTAAGCGTGCGCTGCCTCACTTAAGATCGTGCCTTTGCCTCGTCGATAATGCAACTTGGTATTTCAAAAATTTATTTTCCCACTCAATTCTCAATCAATTTTACTTCCTGACCGATAACCGAAACCTCCCAGTCCTCAGGAAGAAGATCTGGCGCTAATTCTGCGAGGGGATACATAACAAAAGCACGGTTCCACATGCGCGGATGCGGCAGAGTCAGTTCTAGATCGTCAAGGACTAAATTTCCGTATAGAAGCACATCCGCATCAAGAGTCCTCGGTCCCCATCGAATAGTTCTCTCTCGGTCTGCATGAGCTTCTAGCTTCCTACAAAGTTCAAGAACTTCATAGGGACCTAAAAACGTTTGTAACTCAACCACCATGTTCAGGAATGGTTCTTGTTCCGGTCCACCAATTGGCGCTGTTTCGTACAAACTAGAGACATTCACGATGTCAGCGATCGTTGCTACAGCTTTTTCTAGGAAAGATTTTCGGTCTCCTATATTCGATCCAAGACCTATGAAACATCTCATTATTTCTTTGCTCATATGGAAGACCGGGTAATCTGCACTCCACACGTATGAAGATCTACAGGCACCGGTGGCCGTAACTTCCTAATCGATATTGTTACTTCGTGAACTCCTTCGAGAGACAAAATTTCCGTTGCGATGACGTTGGCCAATCGCTCTAGTAATTGAGCCTTCTCTCGCAAACAAATTTCGGCTGCTAGTTCTCCGACAGTTCCATAATTGATCGTGTCATCTAATCGATCACTCACCCCAGCCGGTTCTAAATCAGCTCGAAGATCTATATCTATTTCTAACGGTTGCTCTCGCTCTCGCTCTTCTGCCAAGACGCCAACTATGCAAGTGACTCTTAGCCCACGAAGTTGAATAAAATCTTTTGGTACTGAAGACTTGCTCATCTATTCAGTCTGCTACACGGGGTTGTTCAATAGCGAGGCTTATTTCAACAAGTTCGCGACCGAAAGGCCCTAAATGTCGCTGAAAAATGCGCTCAACCATTGCTAAGGCCTGAGGACCAGTAGAAACGAGCCGGGCGTATAGTAAATAGCCAGCAACAATGCCGCAAACCCGTTCACTTAGTTCCTCAGCGTGAATGATTACTTTCTTTTCGCGATGCAGCAACGTGTCCATCTCACCATAAATAGTTTCTAAGAAAGTTTGCAATTGTTCACGCTGGGGCCATGGACGGTGTGCGAAAGGTAATCCTAATTCTCTGTAGTTATTCAAATTATGGGAACCCGGTATTAAGGAAAAGACAATATCGAATCCCTGCTGTCTCAGCCAAATAATCTCTTCTTGACGTCGAACGCGGCGGTGATTGGCGCCGTATCCACCCGGTCGCTCGCATACGGCGAGTTGATCTTTCATCACCCAGGCAAAATTTCGAGGCTCAATGCCTGCAGCCCATTTTCCCTTCATTGAAACCAATTTTCTTAGACGTCAAGGACCATCGTACTTCCAGTAGGCGATCTCATCCACTGAGTCACTTACACCTATAAAAAAATTTACTAGTCGGCTTCGGTGTTATAGGACCAAATATCTTTTAAGTTTCGAAACCGCTGCGCCACATCTAGGCCGTAACCAACTACCCATACTTTGGGTATCTGGAAACCTACATACTTTATAAGGTCATCTAAATCATCTTGAGCTTCTTCTCTGACTAACAAAGAACACATCACTAGACTCGCTGGGTTTCTTGCCATCAAGGTTTTACGCAGATATCGGAGGGTCAAACCACTATCTACGATGTCTTCTATGAGAATGACATCTCTTCCTTCAATATCAGCATCTAAATCTTTAAGGATGCGGACAACACCGCTAGTGGTTGTGCTGCTTCCGTATGACGAAACCGCCATGAAATCAAGTTGAACGGGTAAGTCTATTGCCCGACATAAATCTGTGGTGAAAATTACTCCACCTTTGAGGACACCAACTAACAACGGTTCGCGACCTTCATAATCTTTACTGATCAGATCACCTATTTCTGCTACACGACTTTCAATCTCTTTTTGGGTTACCAGAATTTCACTGAGAGCAGGATGGTTAAGAATTAAATTATGGTCGACCACGGCTAGGCAACCTAGTCGCTAGTTTCTGAAACTTCAGCCTCTGAGCTAATACGTTCAAAAAGATGCAATTTGCCTTTGCTTCTTCGGATTCTCTTACCTCCAGCAATCTCCGTTCCAAGCGAATTTCCTCTAGCGACTTCAAGCACTCTTTCAACAGCTGCAAGATCTGGGGGGTGACCATTTCTGAGCCATTGACGAATAGCTCGCCTAGCTAATGGCACCGGAGCAGAATTCAGCGCCTTTACATCGGTGGGGTCTATAGCGGAGGCCAATTCATCAAGTAAGTCGCGGTCATCTCGTGCTAGGTCAGCAGCACGAACAAATAACGGTGCAACATCTCGTTGCGCGACATCAGCCATTAGAGGCAATATTTCATGACGAACCCGGTTTCGAAGAAATCGAGGATTTTTGTTACTGGGATCAAAAATTGGTTGGTATCCAAAAAGGTCGCAAATTGCTTCGGTATCGCACCTCCTCAATCTCAGCAGAGGGTGACCACTCAGTCGCATTCCTGAAAGAGCATCTAGCGAACCTCCGCGCATTAGCTGCAACAGAACAGTTTCAGCTTGATCATCGGCTGTGTGGCCTGTTAGCACTTCGTTTGGTAATACCCGATAACGGGCATCACGAGCTCGCTCTTCCAGATTCGGTCCATCGGTTAATTCAATTTTTATTTCTTCAAAACCTACGTTGAGTTTGTTAGCAAGCATTCCGACTTTTTGAGCCTCTTCTGAAACTTCTGGTCTGAGCCCATGATTCACATGAATAGCTCTAACCGTGGAGCTAGCTTCGGCTGCCAATATCAAAAGAGCTGCAGAGTCGGCTCCTCCTGATACCGCGCAAATCAATTCTCCCTCGCTAGGGAATGTGCATTTATCTCTGTAGTCCTGGAACGTTGAGCGAGGTTTCATTACACCACGTACCTAAATCGCAGGCACTCGTTGCATCCATGCTTCTGGATCGCGAATTTCTTTAAGTGAGGGCAAATACGAAACGTCAGTCCAAATGATGTCGACGGCTCGATTACCTCTTTGCGACTCAATAGCCGCAATGAATTCTTCGCCTTGTTGATACTGAGCTAATTTGGCTTCGATACCCATTAATTTTTGCATAATGCGCGCAAAACCTTTCGCCCCATTTCGTCGTTCTTGTAGCACACGAGCAAATCTTGGTGCATGGTCTACGTAACCGATCGCTGCGCGCGTCATGGTTACATCTCCATGCCCCTCAACTAAACTCATCATTCCCCCGACGCTTTCGAGCAAGGTTCGTTGTTTATCGCTAGCGAACAGTGCAGCTAAGCCGCCTTCTCCAAGAGGATCACGGCCGGATCGTCGCTCATCATACAAATGTTTAATTCCATCTTTAAGACGGTCTGGATCAGGTTCTACCTCATCAAGCATTCCATTTACTAAACTCAAAAAATGAGGTCTTAACCACGGAACTCCGGTGAACTGTGACCGATGTGTTAGTTCATGCAGCGCCAGCCAGAGCCTGAATTGCTGGGGAGGGAAGGCAAACTTTTTTTCCACTGACAAAATATTAGGTCCTACGTAGTACACGTAATCCTGATCATCGCGATCTTCGTCCTCGGCAAGCAGTAAGTCATACTGGCCGAGTACACGACGAGACATCCAACCTAGAATTAGTCCTAGTTCAGTAGCAGCAATTTTTTTTGTGAGTCGAGATTCAGTGCTTCCCTCACCATTTTCAGAAACAAGTATGGGCCGTAACAACCGTTGGAAAGACCTGATATTGGCGTCGATCCAACCGGCACGATCAATCACTTTTGCTCGAGCTTTTCCATCTTTCGAATACAAACCAGTTTCTATAGAAACAAGCTCCTCTGCTTGCGGAGTAAACCGCGCGAAATCTGAGTGGAGTGAATTCCCCAAATATGATTGAGATAAGGGTTCATCTCCAGCAATTTTAACTGCTATACGTCGAGCAAGCTCCCAGTCCACTGACACATGTGTCCATTCAACGCTTGGGGTATCGGGGTGCAACGACTTTCGTTACGTAACCTACCAAAAGTGCAATGACATTAACTACAGCGCCCACCGCAAGTGGCACTGCAAGCCAAAAATGCCAGATCTGTGCTCCTAGTGCTTCCATGTCTTTAGGCTAGCTGTCGCAGTCTCCATAGCCGAATCACATTTGATTATTAGCCAAATTTCTCAAATATTAAAATATTCTGGCCTGATTTCATCATCTTGTCGTGAGAAGGTTCCCGCTCCTACAGTCTGCTGGTATCGTGAGCGGCTCAGCGCCCGAGTAGCTCAGTGGTAGAGCGGCTCTCTCGTAAAGAGCAGGTCGTGGGTTCAATTCCCACCTTGGGCTCCATCTGATAATTCCAACATTAGGTGCTGCGTCATCAATTTTTCGTTGGGATTACGACGTAAATTTTGCGACGCTTTCTGTATTGCTGTAAGCGATCTAATTGCTTTTTCGCTATCAATAACTTGATCGGAAACCTCTTCTCTTATCGCCGCTCCTATGGCGCTAAACCCCATCAAAAACTCATCTGTACGCAAACGTCGAAGTTCTCGTTTGTGCCGATCCTCTAATATTGCTCTGCCGAGCCCACGTTCACCAAAGCGCTCTGCGCGCTCATCCAAAGCTAATCTTTCTTCAGAGTGCTTATCTTCCATCGGGCCCGCAGATGAGTCAATCAGTTCTAAAACAAGGTCAGCTGCTTTAGCAGCATTACCACCACTTCCGTTAAGTTTTTCTCGAATTTGACTCCACGCATTCCACCGATTTAATGCTCCGTCATCGCTAGCGAGGATTCGAGCTCTATCTATAGAACCATCTGAAATTTGTGATGCAAACCGTGCACGACCCGGATCTGTCCCCTCTTTAATCAGAAGTTTTTCAAGTTCGTCAGCAGGAATAGAAACAAACTCGATTTGAAGGCATCGAGAAGCAATAGTTACGAGATCGGAAGAAATTTCATCAGCCAACAAAATAAAAAATGTAGACGGCGGAGGCTCCTCGACCGACTTAAGCAGCATGGGTCCGGCATCTCGTATTAGGTGCAAGTCCGTTACGACTATTACTTTTCGATCACCTTCAATTGGACTTGTAGAAGCGGTACGAACAATGTCTCTGGCCTGTTCGGCTGTGACGAAAGCACCAGAACGATCCACGATTACTAAATCGGGGTGTTCTTCGGCTGTCGCAAGTCGCTGGTGTCGTTCCTGATCATTATTTTTATCGTTCAGTAGCCCAGCCGCAAAAAGTCTGGCTGCGTTTCGAGTGCCAGCGCCAGATGGCCCAACGAATAGATAGGCAGGTACTGGGTCAATGAGGGCAGCTTGCAGCATCGAGACGGCTCGTGCCTGGCCGATAACAGTATCGAAGAGGCTGCTCATCAATCTTCTTCAAGCGCCTTGTTGACCAGTAGCTGAATCTCTTCTACTGAGCCTGAAGCATCAACTGTTTTCCAACGGTTAGCATCTTGCTCAGCTAACGATTGGAACCCACTGATTACACGTTGGGCGAAACCTTCATCTTCGCGTTCCATGCGGTCTCTAGTCGCACCCAATCGTTGATTTGAGATCTCAACTGGTACTTGCAACAAAATAATTATGTCCGGCAGAAGACCTCCGCTAGCCCATTCTATGAGTGTGTGAAGGTCGTCTAACGACTGGCCTCTGCCGTACCCCTGGTAGGCCAAGGTTGAACCAAAAGATCTGTCTGTGACTACGTCGCGACCTAGAACTAAAGCCGGTTCGACAATGGTGTCTACATGATGAGCTCGATCGGCTGCAAACAAAAGAGCTTCTGATCGCGCTGACGGGACCGGTCCGTCGCCTAACAGCATTTCACGAATTGCAGCTCCAAGTTCTGTCCCACCTGGTTCGCGCGTTAAAACAGCATTGAGTTTTTTTGCAAGTCTCTCTGCCTGGGTTGACTTGCCGCTGGCTTCCCAGCCTTCAAATGCGATGTACCGACCACGTTTCACTATTTTTTTTCCTGGCTTTTCCGAAGAGATAAAAGAGAAAGTCCTCCTGCCCCAATGATAAGCAAGCTAGCCAGCCATAGGGCGCCGCGAACACCAGGAAGTTCCATTGTGAACCGTCCGACAACAATTTTGTTTTCGAAAAGCACCCCAAACAACCAGTTAAAGCCATCCGAGAGAAATCCTCCGGCTGTAATCGACAGTAGTAAACAAAACCTTACTGCCGTATAAAGAGCGCTAAATACACGACCTCTTAATTCTTCTGCTACTTCTTCATGTAAAAGCGTGAACCCTAAGACATATACGCTTCCGGCAAAGATGCCCATTACAAAAACTCCAGCAAGCGCTAAAAAAGTATCTGAACAAGACACGGCGAAGAGAAGACCGAATCCAGCACCAAACACTGAAGTCACAAAGGTGCGTTCTTTATTGAGTCTTCTTTGCGCGACTGAAAGCGCTGAAACTCCGAGCGCGACCCCGAAACCAAGTGTTACTAAAATAGTCCCGAAGCCAGCATTACCTGCCTTCAACACAACGTCGTTGAACACAGCTCCAAGGGGGATCAACATTCCCCCACCAATCATCCCCGTGCTCAGCCCCACCAAAACAGCTCGCACTCGCGGGCTGAGCGCAATGAAGTTCCAGCCTTCGCGAAGTTCTTGGAATCCTTCGGCTAAACCAAGCTTAGTTTTCTTAGCAATTCGTTGTTTTCTGTGAGGTTTGATGGGCAAAGTAGCTATTAACGCAGCGGCGATAAGAAATGTTGCTGCATCTAGTACTAGCGCCCATTCAACTTGTCCTACTGCGCTTTGGCCGAACCATTCAACCAGCTTTGCAAGCCCAATGAACGCGCCTGCAGCTAGGGGGAATGTTCCATAGGCAGCTACTAACGATAAGGAGTTAGCTGCGGTTAACTGCTCTTTGGGAACTAAGTTTGGGACTATCGCTTCCTTGCAGGGACTCCATAATGAGGTCGCTAGTTCTAGAACAAGAGATGCTAAGACAAGACCCCATACGCGCTCTATAAATGGGATTGTCAGTAAAGTGCCCGCTCGAATGATGTCACAAGTGATGAGGAGGCGTTTACGGTTGAGTCGGTCAACAATTAGGCCACCAACTGAAGCTAAAAAGAACCCAGGCAATACGCGGGCTAACATGACGAGCGCAATCGCTGAGCCTGGTTGGTCCCCACCGATCCGTCGAGCTACTTCAATGATTGCGAGAAAGCCAATCCAATCACCGAAGGCACTAACTATTTGAGCTATCCAGAGCTTTAAAAAGCTTCGAGATCTTAAGACAGTAAAGCGCGCAGGGCTTTCGGGGTTAATGCCATCGGCAGAGTTAGGAGCAGAGTTATCAGACATAAATATTGTAGATGCGCATGAACTAATTGTTCAGTAGCTAAGCGTATTCACTCCCGCAGTATAAATAAAGAAACTACATTAACTAAATTTCATTTTAAGGACTACGAAGTTCTGTACGAAACGCCAGTTCTAAGAAATTTTCTAGTTCGTGAGACTAAAAGATAACAATACTTAGTACCAACTCATTTTTTATTTTTATTAAATTTGGGGGCACGCTTTTTTGCGTAGGCTTTCTTTTTAGGTGGACCTTTTAGTTTTTTTTCTGCCAAAAGTTCAAGTGCCCGATCGAACGTCAAGTCTTCAGGTATGTCTCCTAAGGCAAGTGACGCCATGTATTCACCATCTGTGACGTACGGTCCAAATTTTCCATCTTTTAAAGAAACCATATTGCCTGAGTCAGGATCTTTCCCAAATTCTTGAAGTGGCGCTTTCGCCATTCTTCCAAATTTTTTAGGCTCTTTAAGTTTCTTTACAGCTTCTTCAAGCGTCAATGAAAGCAATTGATCTTCATTATCTAGGCTGCGAGTTTCAGATTTTCCAAAGATTTTTAGATCTTCTGCAGAGATTGACTCATCTGGACCACCATCAGGACCACCATCAGGACCACCATTTAAATTCGGTCCATCGTCGC